>OGYY01000026.1_pt1 | contig 137808 bp, 114 predicted proteins | sample 1576671 | NCBI WGS metagenome assembly OGYY01 (sample SAMEA3541593, study PRJEB24748) | human gut metagenome | biome: human gut; feature: human-associated habitat; material: faeces | place: China | collected 2012 | reverse complement strand
CTCGTTTTTTAATTCTTCTTGTTTTCTTTTCTTAAACCTCTTTATCAAATTCATTTATTTTCCCTCTCTTTCTTTATCACAAAATCACTTCTTTGCTATCTTCGTATATCTCTGCCTTTTCAGCTACTAACGGAGCAAGTCCTGCGTCAGTTGACACCGTATATTCGCCATATCCTTGTTCCATTAATTCTTTGAATTTTTTATAAAAATCTGCGACTGTCATTTTTTTATTCCTCAAACAATTCGGAATTATCATTCATATCGTGTATATTGCCTATAACATTGGCTGATTTCCTGTCACCGCACCAGTATAATAAATCTTCTCGTAGCGTCAATAACGGCTCATGTTGCCACTCTATGACAAAACCACAGTCATTACACGCACGTTGTCTGTCGTATGTATTTCTGTATTTAACTATTCCTAAACACGCTTTCTCCGTTGCGAAATGCGGTTCATATCGGAATATACTTCCCTCAAAAACTCGGTTTCCTTTTTTGTCGGTAACTCCTGTAAATTGTCCTACTGTTTCAGGTATAACCCTATGTGCCCAGTCAACATCATTTGATGAATTATCAATTATATACACTACTTCATCTTTTACATCATCAGCTTTTTGCTGAAATATACCGCCTGTTATCCATTCTCCATTGTCTATACGTTTACCTCTGAATAGTATCTCTCGCATTATGTATCCTCCTCAATACTTACAATCAATTCCCAACTTGCTCGCCATTGCCATTCGAATAATTTTCGGGCGACTTTTTGTTGTAGCCGCTACCTTTAAATCACTTGTACTTTTTGCTCATTTAATCACCACCGCTTCAAATGTTATCACGTTTACTTGCTTTCCTTAAAATGTCCATTATCGCCAGCATTTCATCATAAGAACAATTATCAATAAATCTCATACACGCTCTTATATCTTTCTCTAATAGGCGACGATTTTTTTCAATTTCTGCTGATTTATAATCATTGAACAAATATCCACGTTCGCCCCAATCGTCATGTTCAAACAATGGTTCAATATTGCCCCACCGCATAAATTGTCTGTCAAAAGAATCTACCGTCACATATTTTCGACCAATCTTTTTTACCGTTACTTCAGTAATCGTTGGCGCTTCTAAGCGTCCGCTATTTGTATAGAGTATATATGCCTTTTGACCGACTGTGAAATCTTTTAATGTCAACTTCTTCATTTCACATCACTCCATTCCAAACGCTGTCCACATTCAACGCAACATTTATCGCCGAATAGTATATGTTTCCTATCGCCACAATTAGGGCAATGACTCAATCCACTTTCTTCGTCAATAATTATTTTCATCGGAATATCTTTTTGCTCATACTCATACAACTTCTCTATTGCCTTTTTCATCGGTTCGAAGTTGCGTATTTCCCTATCGATTGTTTCCTGCGTTATAGGCGGAAACATTTCTGCGTCAAGTGTTATAAATCCGTTTTTATATTTTTTTGTCAACATTTTTATCTTCCTCCTCATTCATTCATTTTTCAATTTTACTTTTTCAATCGGCACAATAATTACTGCGTGTTTGGTTTTGTCCAACAGTTCAAGTGAATATTTCAAAAATCCTCTCGGGTCTTTTCTTGCGATACACGCATTAAGGATAAACGGTGTCGGTTCGGGGATATTATAAAAATCCGAATAATAAACCGTTTTATTCAGATTTTGTTTTACTTCAAGAATATCCATATCACAAATCCTCAATGCTTATAAATATGCCCGTCTGCTCCGCCCAAAACTTTTCTGTTATTTCACTTGCCACAAGTGCGTCATCTTTCCAAAATCCAACTTCAGTCATAACGTCTTTAAGCATTTTCTGCAAGTTATCCGTATCGGGTTTTGTTGCCTTATACTCACCGTCCGAATGCTTGCCTTTAGGGAAGCACCACTTTGTCACCATACGCACAGGCTTTTCAAACATCTTTTCAGGTGCGTAATGTGAAAGATGTGCCGCAAGTTTTTCTCTTACCGCTTTAACTTCCGGCGGCTCATAAAATACCGGCTTACCTTTTACAACTGCAACCTTTTTTTCTTGATACGTTTTTGTCGGCGGTATCATTGCCATAAAAAATTGTACTTTCATTTTCTCACTTCCATTTATTTACTTTGTGTCTGTTCTGAAATTTTTGCTTTGTCAGTCAGTAAGGGGAAGGAGTTGTTGTGCGTGAGCTTTCGCACAACTACTTCCCCCTGACCTTAGGGAAAGGGAAACCTTTATATATACGTAGTATATATACATTTTCCTTCCCTCGAGAAAAAGTCGATATTTTCCCGAGTTTTTCTTCCCTAAGGAAAATTTAATTTTTCTCGACTTTTTCCTTAAGGAAAGGAAAGAAATTTTTTCGACTTTTTCCTTATCAGTGAAATTTTTAAGAGTAATTTTCCCTCCGACATTTTCCCTCTTATTTCTTACCTACTTGACCCTCATCAATCCAAAATCCACCGTGTTCTTTCAATCTGTTTCTTACTGTTTTTTCCGTAACGCCCATATATTCCGCCATAGATTTTACTGTCACTTTATCATCGATTCCGCACGCCTCGAATGCCGTTTCAAGTGAATTTTTACGTTCTGTTTTACGTTCAGCGTCCGTTTTCTTTTTAGCAAAATTCTTCTTCCATGTAGGCATTCCGTCATCAACTGCAATGTCTTTTAACACTCCGATATTATCAATACTGTGTACCGGATATTTAAACCACAGGTTTACAGGCGCAAACTTTGGGAACTCTCTAAGCGTACCCTCTATACGCCACGCACTACGGCTTTCAACCGTTTTTCTTGCCTTACCTACATCTTCTATAACGCACTCGTAAGCGTCGTTTTCAAGGTATTCTCGACACAATGCAAGCATTTGAGTTTCACTGCACAAATCGTCTTGTGACGCATGATACAGTTTATCGTATTTATATAACCAACCCTCACATACTTTACATACTGCCTTATTCTTTTCCTGTTTTAATATATCGTCGTTCAATTCAAGTTCTACAAGGTCGATAAGTGCATCGGGATCACGTGCAAACACCCCCGAACCCGAGGCTCTGTCCATACTTCTTTTACCGCCTTGAGCACCTTTACTGTGATGATGACAATATATAACCGCACAACCGAGTTCTGTACACACTTTATCAAACTGATTACAAAAATGCGCCATTTGGTCTGCACTGTTTTCGTCGCCTGTTATAACCTTATATATAGGGTCAATTATAATCGCTATATAATTCTTTTTGCTTGCCCTGCGTATAAGTTTCGGAGCGAGCTTGTCCATTGGTACACTGCGTCCTCTAAGATTCCAAATATCAATGTTGGATAGATTGTCGGGTGCTATGCCAAGTGCTGTATAAACGTCCTTAAAACGGTGCAGACAACTTGCTCTGTCGAGTTCAAGATTAACATACATCACTCTGCCTTGTGTACAGTTCCATTCAAGCCATTTCTTTCCTTCTGCAATGGCACAGCACAATTCTATAAGTGCATATGATTTACCTGCCTTTGACGGTCCCGCTATAAGCATTTTATGTCCCTGTCTTAAAACTCCGTCAATAAGCGGCGGTGCAAGAGAGGGCAAGTTATCCCACACGTCCGCCATACTTTCCGGATCGGGCAAATCATCATTCACGCTTTCAATCCATTCACGCCACTCGTTCCAATTTTCTTTACCTATATTGGTATCAAGAAGATATTGTTTTTTACCGTTACGCATTATGCCCGGCATACGCGATAATCTTGACGGATTTCTATTCTGAATATCAAGTTTCAATCCGTTTTTATTACACACGTTATACAGATAATCAACACGTTTTTTATATTCTTCATATGTTGACGCGTCAATTTTTACTATTGCGTGCAGGCTCTTTTTGCCACTGTATACGAGTGCCGCAACAGGTAATTCCAATTCTGTTATAATGGCTTTTTGTGCCGAAATGTCCATTGTATCGGATTCGACAAGTGCATATCTGAACTCTGTTACATTCTCATTTTTTACGCCCTTACCGTCAAGAGGATTAAACCTTATCCATGCACCTACTTCGCTGTTATAATCGCCGAGTACACTGCCTATATCGCCTTTGCATTGGTACAGTTCCTTTATAAGCTGACCTGCCGTTCTGTCGTAACAACCTTTTGACGGCAAGAATTTTCCGTCATGTTTCCAACTTTCCGTAACATAGCCTACGTTTTCGTCCGGCTCAAAAAGTGTTTCGAGGTATGTGATAATCTGTTCTGTCGGATTCCATTGTTCGGGAATATGTATCTCACTGCGTTCAAGCCAGTTCCTGTCTACTACGACAAGTTCGTCTTTGGAACCTATTTCACTGTCCCAATCAAGTTCGGCTGATACATTCTCATAATGGTATCCGTTTTCTTTAGCCATTTGAATAATAGTTCCGGCAGTAACGGGAGCAGATGAGCCTTGAAATGTCGCCCACTTCTTTGCACATTCACCGCTATGGTAACGGTTTACGTCTTTCATACTCCACATATCCCAATCAGATACCGTATATCCCTCGTGTTTTAGTGCCATACCTACGTTTATCCACTCTTGATAACTGCAAGTTGACGGATCAATATATTCAAGAATTTCTGTCAAATTATAATCGTTCATATCTTAATTCCTTTAATATTCACTCGGATTTATCCCCGACGGTATTCGCCAACCGTTTGCGGCAATTCTGTCAATAAGATTTTTTGCTTTTTCAAACTCCCAAACACCGACGTGCTGAAAACCTCGACTTTCAAGAAAGCGTATTTGCTTTGGAGTTGTAAGTCCTGCCACACGTCTTTTCTCCAATCGTTCAAGCAGTTTGGTTGCCTTACCTGCGTTATCTATTTCATCAGGGAATATTCCGTATTTTTCAAGTACCTTTATTTGTTTGTCTGACGGAGGTGACATTTCCCAACCGAATGTCGGTACATATCCGGATAAATCTTCTGCCTGTATGCTCATCTCAAACTGCAAAGGGTCAACCAATTTACGCTTACGTTTCTTCATTTCGGCAAGAAGATTTGCAAGTGCCTCTTCTCTTTGTGCAACTACATCTTCGCTTGCCTTTTCCTCTGCCTCTTCTATGTCAACAGGATAACCCGCATTTTCGATATTCTCCGTCATTTTTACGGCAACTTCTTCATTTTCGCAAATCAAATGTGCGGGGTGACACAGTTCGTGTCGTTCCGTATGCCATAAAAAATCGAGTAAAAGTAAGTGGTCCTTATTCGGTGCAAGTCTTGTTCCGCGCCCTACCATTTGACTGTACAAACTGCGTACTTTTGTAGGTCTTAATATGACAACGCAATCCACATCGGGGCAATCCCAACCCTCTGTCAAAAGCATTGAATTGCACAATACGTTATACTTATTATTTTCAAAATCACTTAATATTTCTGCTCTGTCCTTGCTTTCGCCGTTTACTTCCGCAGCCTTAAAACCCTTTTCGTTCAAAATATCCCGAAACTTTTGGCTTGTCTTTACAAGTGGCAGAAACACCACTGTTTTTCTGTTAATGCAATGCTTTGCCATTTCATCTGCTATCTGATACAAATACGGATCAAGTGCCGTACTTAAATCGCTTGATTTAAAATCACCCGCTTGCATACCTACGCCTGTCAAATCAAGTTTTAACGGAATTGTCAGAGCCTTTATTGGACTTAAATATCCCTCTTTAATAGCCTTTGGGAGTGTATATTCATATGCAAGGCTTTCAAAGACTTGTCCGAGATTTTTCATATCGCCTCTGTCCGGTGTTGCAGTGACTCCAAGCACCTTTGCTTCTGAAAAGTGGTCTAATACACGTCTGTAACTGTCTGATATGCAGTGATGTGCCTCGTCTATTATAATGGTATCAAAGTAATTACTTTTGAATTGATTTAATCTTTTTTCACGCATTAGTGTTTGTACCGAACCTACAACTACTCTGTACCAACTTCCTATACAGCTTTCCTCTGCCTTTTCCGTTGCACAACCTAAGCCGGTTGTTTTCATAATCTTGTCAGACGCTTGTTCCAACAGTTCCCCACGATGTGCAAGTATTAAAACACGCTGACCTTTTCGCACACATTCTTCCGTTATTTTTGCAAAAACTATTGTTTTACCGCACCCTGTCGGAAGAACGAGCAATGTTTTATTACAGCCGTTCTCCCACTCGCGGAAAACGGCTGATTTAGCTTCATTTTGATATGGTCTTAATTCCATTTATTACACCGCCTTAAAAACTTCCCGGAGTAAATGACGACGCAGGTGATTGCGTTGGTTCGGCTTGTGTTCCTGTCGGCTCATAGAATTTTTTGATTTCATTGGATTTTAAGACTTCACCTGTCTTAGTGCTTGTATATTCATGTATACCGATTTTACATCTGCCTGTTGCTCCGACAACCGCACTCCAATTCATACGGCACTTTTCGCCATGCTTTCTCTGTCCTATTGCGGTAAAAAATGCACAAAGCATTCCCTCTGTTTTGGTATGTAAAAACAGGTTGTGTTTAATCGTACCTTGATTACCTTTGCCGTCCGCAACGTTTAATGTTATAATCGCTTTGTTGCACGGCGGAAGTTTAGCACTTCCTTGATGTCTGCCACGCTCAAAGCCTGTTACCGTAAAATTATAATCACCGTCGGGCAATATTTGAAACTCATTGTCGTTTTCTATTTCATCATCCCAACCAAATTCTCTTTCTTCTGCCATTATTCATTACCTCCTTGAAATACATTCTCATTTCTCATTTTCTTTATAATCTCAAATACTTGATTCCATGCTCCTACCAATACACCGTTGATAAAATCAGCGTCGTAATTTTCTATCGGTGTATCTTCGGGATAATATCCTTTATACGCAACTGCCTGTCTGATTTCTGCGTCTGTTACCTTATTAATCTGCATTAAATCCGACAATGCTTTCGGTATATTTCCGTTCGGCATATCAAACGATTGTGCCGGTGTATCAAATTCTTTTCTTTCGTCTGATACGTTGTTGTCAATCGGCGGTGCAACTGTCGTTTTTTGTGGTGGTGTGACTACCTGTGAAACAGTCGGCTCTATATGTGGTGCGACTGTCGGTGTAACCGCTTGTGTCGGTGCATTATCTTTAAAACAATGTGCAATTCGTTTATATTCAAACGGCATTTCGTCCGGTAGATTATGACGGTTCTTTGCGTCCCAACAAGGATGATGTGTGGTGTACATTGTTCTTGTACCGCCCTGTGCCTTATGTTTTGTTCCTTTGTCGTCAGTCGCAACCGAAAATGTTTTATAATTGACAAATAAAATCATATCCGCCCACTCTTTCAAAATAGGTGAAATCTGCGAACTTGTTTTTTTGCCGAGTTTTAACTCCCAACGGTCATACGCTCCCATTTCGTCCGGCTGTTCAAACTTGCGTAATTGTGCGTGAGCCGTCAAAACTACATTTATCCCCAAGTCAATCAATTCATCAAGTGAATTTAAAAATCTGCCTATTTCCTCTAATTCGTACACATATCCCGAACCGTATCCGAAATCCTCAATACTTTTTTTGTTATTATCTGCGCATATCTTTGCAATACAAAGTCTTTCCGCCCAATCAAATGTATCTATAATATATGTTTTGCATACAGTCGGATTTGCTTTGACATATGCTACTTCCTCTTTTAGCAATGTCCAAGAGGTAGGCTTAGGCAAACGTCTTACGTCCATATGTTTTGTACTGCCCTCTGTATCCGAAAACAGAGGACTTGGGAACTTCGACGCAAACGTTGATTTGCCTATTCCCTCAGGGCCGTATATGATTACTTTTTGTGCCGATTCGATTTTTCCGCTTGTAATATCCATTAAAATTCTCCCTCTTTCCAAGTTTTTGTCGCATTAGGTGTTGCTGTGCTTGATTCGCTTGAATATCCGTCCTCAATGATGATACTGCATTCTTCACCTGTACTTACTCTTGTGGCTATTGCCTGCAATCCCTCTTTTTCAAGCCATTCGCCGAACTCTTTTAATGTGTCGGTATCCATTTGCTCCAACTTGTCAAGAAGTACAAAACCACAATCGGGATTGAGCTTTCTGACAATAGCCGTTGATACTTTCATCTGCTCCGCACCGCTCATGTTATCCCACTTAAAGCCTTTGTATGTAAGCTCGCCGTCCTCAACCGACAATCCATCAAGTGGCAGATTTGCATTCTTCAATAAATTCGTCTTTTCTTTACGAACGTTACTAATAGCTGTGGTAAGCTCGTCATACTTGTCCTTGTATTCTTTCGCTTCTTCTTCGGCTTTGTCTTTATCCATATTGGCACGAACTTTAATGTTTATCTGCTCAATGTTCTTGATGTTCTGTTCAAGTTCTTCGGTTGATTCGTCGTGCAAATCAAGTGCCGATTTTTGTGCAATTTCAAGATCCGAAAGTACAACATCAAGTTGTGATTGAAGATTTGTAATCTGTGTTTTTAATTCTTCGGAACGTTTCAAAAGTGATTGTGCTTTTTCGCGCTTGCGTTGATTTTCACCATTCTTTGCAAGTATTTCCTGTTGCTTTAGGATAAGTTCCGAGATTGAAATAAGTTCTTTCGGTGCTTCGGGATAATCGACTATTTCTTCCGCAAACTTTTTCTTTTGGTCTGCTATTCTTCCGATTGCGGTACGTTCGTTGTAAAGTTGTTTTTCTCTGTTTTCAATTTCATATAACTGCTCTCCGACACCGATTACTTGAAGCAGTATCTCGGCTTTTTCCTTTGATGTGCCTTGCATAAATTTCGGCAAGTCCAGTGCAAATTGTTCGATAAACTCATTCAAAAGCTGTTGACCGCCTTTGTTACCGTTCGGATCTATTACTTTCAATGCACTGTTCTTGCCCTTGCGCTCCACAATTAAACCGTTTGACAATTCAATATGAAGAATAGGCGGAATGACCGAGCCGTCACGCTGTGGTTGTGACGGACGGTATTTGTCTCCGCCCAATGCCCAAGCTATACTGTCTATAACCGACGTTTTACCTTGTCCGTTTTTACCTCCGATAACCGTCAATCCACTTTGTGCCGGCTCAAGTTTTACCGCCTTTATTCGCTTGACATTTTCAAGCTGTAATTCATTTATCTTTATCATTGATTTTCGTTCCTTTCTGTGGTATAATGTTGACATAGATTAATAATCTATGTGTTTTTGTTATTTGACCGTTTACGAGTGCCCACTCTAACGGTCATTTTCTTTTATAATCTTCGCAACACTCATTTCAAGCGGGTGCTTTGACTTGATACGATTTGTTATCCCGTATCCTTTTGCTATGTATGCCTTAACCGACTTGCTGTCATCGGCGTTTAAAACCACTACATCATCTCTGCCCGTCATTACTACATATTTGTTCATTTGAAAATATTCCTTTCACCGTTATTTTCTGTTTTGCGTGTCCTCTACACTCTTTAGCGAATGCGTTAATCATCGGAAACACCTCACGCTGAAAATACTCCTCTGTTTTCTCATTCTCTGTTTTTGGTTTTCTTTTTAGCATTTTTTATGTCCCTTTCTGCCAATTTCCAACTTATGATTAGCCCCACGCCGAAACTAATCAGCGCAATTCCTATTGTGTTCATTTGTTTTACCTCTCTTTACTTCCTCACAGGCACACAGGAGCCGTCCGCAAAAGGATTAAAACTCTTAGGGAATAGTCTACTATTTTACGGATAATATGCGGACAGCCCTTGTCTGCCTGTGAGTATTAAGTTGTTATGCTGATAAACCTAATTTCTTTAGTTTATCTCTGCGTTTTTCAAGTTCTGCAACATCAATGCCCCACACTTCATATGCCATTTCGGTATTGATTGTATATAGCTGTGATGTCTTGACATTTTGCTTTATCTGTTCTTCCTGTACGGCTTTCTTGTACTTTGTCAGCGTCGCAGAACCCAAACCGTCGAACAACTCCTTGATTTCCTTGTTGCCGATTTCGGGGTATCTGTAATATATGTACAATGCCGTATCAATGTCAGCTATCTTCTTTACTTTCATTGTCTTTCACCTACTTTCTATCTCTTATTGTAAAATTCTTCATATTGTGCTATAATCATCTCAAAGGAGTTGATTATCAATGAACTATATACAGAAAAATTTTCACGATTTATTTAATGCTGCTAACGAAATGAATTGTACTTATCAAAAACCTGCACAATGTCCACATTGTGGCATATGTTGTGACCCTTTAATTTTAGGAAGTACTTTCATTTCGCCTTTTACAGCAAAACCACCGCAGTTTGTGTTTTTAATCTTCCAATGTACCGCTTGTAAAAAACTTTTTACCGCTACATACGAAGTCACAAACGGCAAATCTCATATTTGCTGTATGACACCATTTAAACCATCTGCATTCTCTGATGAACTCATTGAAAAAATATCGCCAAGGTTTATTGAAGTTTATAATCAAGCTCTTCGTGCTAAAGATAATAAGGACCTTAACTTAGCCGCTATTGGTTATCGTTCAGCACTTGAAATTCTTATAAAAGATTATGCTATAAATGAACTGAATGAACCACCCGAAAAAGTTATTAAATTAAAACTCTTTGAGGCTATTTCTAATTATTTACCTGAAAATATGTTAAGTACCGCTGACGTTGTGCGAATATTAGGTAACGACCATACCCATTATGAACGTAAATACCCCGAACTTGATTTTAATTTACTCCAAAAATATATGGATATTTTTATAAATTTAGTTCAAACAAAATTACTTATTGCAAACCCTCCGGTTTCTCGTTGATTATAGGTGTAAAATTCAAATCTTGTACCATACAGGCTAAGTCGTTTGAAAGCGACTTAGCTTTATTTATTACTTCAACTAAATCATTCGCTTTTCCTAACGCTTTTTCTAATGGCTCTGTATTCAATGTTACTGATATTTTAATTGTTTTTTCTTCGTTCATTTTTCCTCATTCCTTTCCTACACTAACTGACAAAATTGATTTTGAAATTCAGCGCACATTTCAAATACCTGCGGTGCATACTGTAGGTATTTTTCTTTGTCATCTTTTTCAATAGAATCAGCATATCTCTTTAGTAATTTGTATGACGTACGCAAAATATCTCGTGCGATGTCTTCTGTTGTTAAAACTTCTTCTTCCATTCTCCTACTTCCTTTCCGCCTCGTTAGGCTGTTTTTTGTTCGTCTATTGCGAATTTTGTAAATTAATGTTATAATCAACCTCAAAGGAGTTGATTACCGATGTTGTTAAAAAAATCAAAAATAATTTTAGATACTTTAATTAGCCAACCATCTGCGTCCTCTATTCATAGTTATTTAGGAATAAAAGACTTTCTCATACCATTACTTGAAGAAAAAAATGATTGCCAATGGAATTATGATAATGTATCACTTTTATTACAACAATTAATAGATGAAGAATATATAACCGCCGAAGCTTTTACTCACGGTGAGTATCCTTTACCCGATTTCAGATATATAGTTCTTACCTACAAAGGATTGCATTATCACGAAATTCACAGAAACACAATAAAAGATTTTCTTTTCAAATCTGTTCTTGTTCCTATTGTAATATCTTTGATTACTACTGCTATTGCAACGCTTATCGGCTATATTTGGGGAAAGACAGCACTTAACAACCAGTTAAACAATACACAAAATACTGCACTTGAAATAATGGAAACTACGATTGTTACCGCCAACGGGTGACTCATCAAAATATCCCATATATCCACATTTCCTCACCTACTTTCTTATATTACCTGTGTTACTTAAGTTTCCTTTACGATACTAATTCTGCAAAAAAAATATTCATTATTTTTTCTTCATTTAGTCCAAGAATTGACGCAATCTTTTGAATCTCTTCTTGCTTAAAGCTCGTTTCCCCTTTTAGCCTACTATACAAGCATTTCTTTGATACACCGATTTTCTTTGCAAGTTGTGGCTTTGTTAAGCCATTTCTTGCTATCTCTGCATTCAAATCATCTGTATTCATTTAATGACCCCCTTTCTTGTTTCCTTTAGGATACTTTTATGATAGCACACAAATTAATCATTGTCAACCCCCTTTAGGAAACTTTATTAAACTTTTTTGAAAAAATAGTTGCTTTTTTGAAACCATTATGATAATATGTATTTATAGAAAAGAGGTGTTGACATTGGATATAGGAACTATTATAAGAAATAGACGTTTGGAACTTAATTTAACCCTTGAAGAAATCGGCAATGCCGTTGGTGTTAGTAAAAGCACTGTTCAAAAATGGGAAAATGGTTTTATATCTAATATGAAAAGGGATAAAATATCAGCCTTAGCAAAGATTTTAAATATTAATCCAGTAACATTAATTACTGGCGAATATCCAACCACTTTGCCCGAAGGAGCAATCCCTTATAATCCTGTAATGCACAGAATACCTATCTTAGGAGATATTGCGGCAGGATTACCGATATTTTCGGAAGAAAATTATGAGGGATATACTTATACAGAATTAAATCATGGTGGTAAATATTTTGCTTTAAAAGTAAAGGGCGATAGTATGACCGCCGCAAACATTCCCGACGGAAGTCTTGTAACTGTTCGCGTACAACCAACAGTTGAAAACGGCGAAATCGCCGCAGTTCGTATTAACCATGATTCATTTACCATAAAAAGATTTAAAAGAGAGAAAAACATTGTAATGCTTATGCCACAATCATATAACCCTGAACATCAAACACAAATCTATGATTTAAAACAAGATAGTGTTGAAATAGTTGGAAAAGTTGTTGAGTGTAAGGTCGGATTTTGATGTTTATTCAAATTTATAAAAATAAAACAAGGAAGTGATGATATTGGAAATAATAAAATATTACGGTAGTGATGAAACGAAAACCGAATTTATAAATCACGACAGTGAGCCTTTAATGGCAGTCATTGCACACGACCGCTCACACGCTGTTGTTTCATTGCTCGATGAGGGTTGCGAACACCATTTATTATTGGCAAAGGCTCTTGACAAATACAATATAGATGAATATTTCAGAATTATTTTTGATAACGAGGGTGCCGATTGGACATTTGTATGCCCACCTAATTATAAAAATATAGCTAATAAAGAAAAACGTATAACAGAATTTTTTAATGACGGTGTTGACGCTATTACCGATTTTCTTAAACAAATCGATTATGACGTACCTATTAACGTTCCAAGACGTTACCGCAGACATATGGATTATTTGAAAAATTCTGATTATTAAAAAAATTCCCCCGACCGCTACCAACAGTCGGAGGAAACAGAATAAAGTGCATTTATACACAATATCCAAACCAATAATATTGTATCATAAATGCACTCTATTTTCAATACGAAAAATCGAAAAAGGAGTGTTATTTTTATGCCTATTTATAAAATGGACGGTAAAAAAGACGGCTTACAGAAATACCGTGTAAGAATTAATTTCACCGACAGTTCCGGCAAATCAAAACAAATTGATCGTGTCGCATATGGCAAGGATTCCGCAAAAGAGCTTGAGAGACAGTTAATGCATAATCTTAGCAATGAAACATTAAAAAGAATAACATTGCAAGAATTATATGATGAATACATCGCCGTCAAAAAATTTGAAGTCAGAGAAAATTCTATGAGAACTATTACAGGACGATTAGAGTTATATGTATTACCCAAATTTAAAGATTACAAATTAAACAAAATCACATCATCAGAGTTGCAAAAGTGGAAACAATATATTGAAACCTGTACAAATGCCAAAAAGCCAAAAGAAAAACTTTCATCAAGTATGAAGAAAAATATCTTTGGCGAATTTCGAGCATTACTCAACTATGCGGTAAAAATGGAATACATACCGAGAAATCCTCTTACTGTTGTCGGGAATTTCAGAAATCCATATGAAAATAAAAAGGAAATGGATTTTTACACCCCCGAAGAATTTAAAAAGTACATACAAGCCGCCCAAAAGCAAGCAGAACTATCCGAACAATCAACAGGAAGTATATATGAATGGAATTTCTATGTATTTTTTAATATCGCATTTTATACGGGTATGCGTAAGGGTGAAATAAATGCGTTGAAGTGGTCGGATATAGATGATAATATAATTCATGTACGTCGGAGCATTGCTCAAAAGCTTAAGGGTGAGGACAGAGAAACACCTCCAAAGAATAAATCGTCTGTTCGTGATTTACAAATGCCATTGCCACTTATTAATATATTAAACGAACACCAAAAACGTTATAAGGCTATTGACGGTTATTCTGATAACTTGCGGATATGTGGCGGTATTAAGTGTTTACGTGATACAACCATAGAAAAGCGAAACGAAAAGTTTGCCGATATTGCAAATGTCAAAAAAATACGCATTCATGATTTTAGACACAGCCACGCCTCATTATTAGCGAATAACGGTATTAATATTCAAGAAATTGCAAGACGTTTGGGACATACCAATATAGAAATCACTTGGAATATATATTCTCACCTGTACCCTCATCAAGAGGAAAAAGCAGTTGAAATTTTAAACAAAATCGTGTAAATTCAAAAAATTCGTGTAAAAAACGTGTACATATAAAAACAAACCGCATAGCTATGCGGTTTGTTTGCATTTTGGTGCGGATAACAGGACTTGAACCTGCATGGGTTGCCCCACATGAACCTGAATCATGCGCGTCTGCCAATTCCGCCATATCCGCCCGACTTAACTATTATATCAAACGTACATTCAAAATTCAATAGTCAAATCCAAAATCTACTTATATTTTTTCAAAAATTTTATATCCTCTTTAGTAAGTTCGGCTTTTTCAAGCATATCGGGACGTTTTTTGAGTGTATTAATGAGTGACTGTTCCCTTTTCCACTGTTCTATTTTCGCGTGATGACCGGAAATAAGTACATCGGGAATCGGTTTATCGTGCCAAACTGCCGGACGGGTATACTGCGGATACTCCAAAAGTCCGTTAAAATGTGACTCATTTTCATACGAAGTTTCAGCAGCCAAAACTCCCGGAACCAGTCTTGAAACAGTATCAATAACAGTCATTGCAGGAATTTCGCCGCCTGTCATAACAAAATCACCGACTGACAGTTCCATATCTACAATTTCATCTATAACTCTTTGGTCAATACCCTCATAATGACCGCAAAGCAAAACGATATGCTCATAATTTGCAAGGTCGATCGCGATACCTTGATTAAACACCTTTCCCTGCGGTGACATATATATCGTAAACGGTTTATAATCAAGTCCCTCCGCAACCGACATATATGCGTCATACACAGGTTGTGCATTCATAAGCATACCACCGCCGCCACTATACGGATAATCATCAACCTTTCTATGTTTATTGGTTGAAAAATCACGAATATCAATAAAATTCATTTCAAGAATATTATTTTCCCTCGCACGACCGATTATACTGTCACCCAAAACCGCCTCAAACATTTGCGGAAACAATGTAAGCACATCAAATCTCATATGATTTTTCACGCCAAGTCCTCCAAGCCGTCCATCATTCTGACGGTTATTTTACCGCCGTCAACGTCGATATTAAGAACAACGTCATCTATAACAGGCAATAAAAGATTTTTCTTTCCCTCACGCTTTACTTCGTAAATATCGTTACTGCCGGTATTGAAAACATCGCTTACAGTACCGATTTTTTCGCCGTCCTCCGTAACAATATCAAGACCGATAAGGTCGGCAATATAATACACGCCCTCAGGAAGCTCGCCCAAAATCTCGCGTTCGGCATAAATCACTTGATTTTTATACTTTTCAGCCATATTTATATCAGTAATCTGAGAAAATCTCACGATAAGATTATTCTTCTGATACTTTATACCCTTTACGTCAAGTCTTTCATATTCAGACTTTTTCTTTATATAAACAAAATCTATATCTTCAAACACTTCGGGATAATCGGTCCAAGGAACAACCTTAACTTCACCTCTTAAACCGTGTGTATTAACTATTTTTCCTACCTCAAGCAAGTCCATAACTAAATCCTTTCTTCAACATCGGAAATTAAAATACAAAAAGGGCTCACAAATGCAAGCCCCTACTATCCTATTGTAAGATTTCAACCGCAACTTTTTTATTTTCACGACTTGCGGCAGCTTTGACAACAGTTCTGATTGCCTTAGCAATTCTACCCTGTTTACCAATCACCTTACCCATATCGCTTTCAGCAACTCTAAGTTCCAAAGTTACTGTCTGGTCCTCGTTGTTAATTTCCTTAACATCAACCTGTTCGGGATAGTCAACAAGTGATTTGGCTATTATCTCCAATACTTCTTTCATTAGCCTATCCTCCATAATTAGATAATGTTAGACTTCTTTAGAAGAGCCTTAACAGTATCAGTTGGCTGAGCACCGTTTGAGATCCACTTCTTAACTGCCTCTGCATCAATATTAACTGTTGCAGGGTCTGTTAGAGGATTGTATGTGCCAACTTCTTCAATAAATCTACCGTTTCTTGGGTATCTTGAATCTGCAACTACTACTCTATAAAAAGGAGCCTTCTTTGCACCCATTCTTCTCAATCTGATTTTTACTGCCATTGTTCTTTCACCTCCCATAAATTATAAGCATAAATATATCATAAAGTATTTATCATACCTTATTTACGTTTTCTGAGACGTTTAAGCATTTTTGCCTGACGTCCGCCTGACAGTTGTTTCATCATCTTTTGCATTTGTTCAAATTGTTTCAAAAGCTGATTTACGTCCTGTACTCTTGTTCCGCTACCTTTCGATATACGGACTTTTCTGCTTGCACCGATTATACTCGGCTTTCTGCGTTCTTCCTGTGTCATTGACTGAATTATCGCCTCAATATGAAGCATTTTCTTTTCATTTTCTTCAGTGTCAACGCTTTCAAGCATTTTCTTATCTATTCCCGGCAACATACCGAGTATTTGTGAGAATGAACCCATTTTTCTGATTTGCTTGAACTGTTCAAGGAAATCATCAAGGTCAAACTGTTGTTTACGGATTTTTTCTTCAAGCTCCTGTGCTTTCTTTTCGTCTATGGTTTCCTGTGCCTTATCGATAAGAGTAAGCACATCACCCATACCCAAAATTCTTGACGCCATTCTGTCCGGATGGAACTGTTCAAGGTCGCTCAATTTTTCACCGACCGACGCATATTTTATCGGCTTACCCGTAACTTGTTTTACGGAAAGTGCCGCACCGCCTCTTGTATCACCGTCAAGCTTTGAAAGTATAACACCTGTTATATCAAGCTGATCGTTAAATGATTTTGCGACGTTTACTGCGTCCTGACCTGTCATTGCGTCTACAACAAGAAGTATTTCCGTCGGATTTACTTCCGCTTTGATGTTCGCAAGCTCGTCCATAAGCTGCTCATCTATATGAAGTCGACCTGCCGTATCAAGGATAACAGGGTCGTTTCCATGCTTTATTGCGTGTGCTACCGCCTCTTTTGCGATAGTAACGGGATTTACGTCTGCACCCATTGAAAATACCGGTACTTGAATTTGTTTACCCAAAACTTCAAGCTGTTTTATAGCCGCCGGACGGTACACGTCACAAGCAACCATAAGCGGACGCTTATTCATTTTCTTTGTAAGGTTTAATGCAAGCTTACCTGTTGCAGTTGTCTTACCTGCACCTTGCAGACCGCACATCATAATGACTGTCGGCGGTTTTTGTGAAAATTCAAGTCTTGAAACTTCACCGCCTATCATTTGGGTAAGTTCTTCATTAACTATTTTAACAAGCTGTTGTGCCGGAGTAAGCGACTCCATAATCTCCTGACCAAGTGCCTTTTCGGAAACTATGTTCACAAATTCCTTAACAACCTTGAAGTTTACATCTGCCTCCAAAAGAGCCAGCTTAATCTCACGCATTGCGTCTTTTATATCTTTTTCGTTAAGCTTTCCTTTACCGCGAAGTTTTTTGAAAACTCCCTGCAGCTTATCACCAAGGCTTTCAAATGCCATAAGCTGTGACTCCTTTCCGCAAATAATCTATATCTATATTTCTTTTGATATTTCGTCAATCAATCCGTAAAACTCGTCTTTACCGTCAAAATCGGTATTTTCAAGCAACGCATTTAATTTTTCAAGCTTTGAACTTATATTATGAAATCGTTCGACTATTCCAAGTTTTTCTTCATAATTCGTCAAATGCTTTTCGCCTTGCTTAATCGACTCTCTGACGCCCTGTCTGCTTATGTCGATTACATCGGCAATCTCCGACAGCGACAAGTCCTCGTTATAATACATATCTATGGCATTACGTTGCTTTTCCGTAAGCAACTGACCGTATACGTCAAGCAAAATGGTAACATTCAAGTCCTTTGCCATTTGCATCACCTGTAAAGTTATTTTTATTTACAGGTGATATTTTACACGATTTCGGACAGTTTGTCAATATATTTTTTATCAAATTTCTTCTTTCAAATCGTCAATGTTTTGTACAATTTCACAAAACTCATCATAATTAAGCAGTCTGTTGAGCAAATCAAGGAGCATATTCGCGGAAATTTTCATAGGGATTCCGAGAGAATGTGCAAGTGCGTTACGCTTTTCACCGCTGCCCTCTCCCCCCGAAAGACCTGCTTTATACAAATCGGCTTTTGTGATTTCGCGTCCCTCTTTTACCGCCGTCGCACTTCCGTCAATCGTGCAACCCGCTTTTTTGAGGGAATCAAGGATTATATCGTCCTTAATCCCCTCAACACCCAAAAGTCCCTCTTTTCCCGGTTCTCTCTTGCGTCTTTCCTTGCCGTGAACATCGGGTACATAAGCGTGTTTTACCTTTTCTTTCGGCAAAGACTGTTTTATGTAGTTTCTTATTTTAAAGCCGGCACTGTCGGAATCGGTCAAAATAACAATTCCCGTTTCGTCCGCCATCTTTTTTATGCTTTCCAATATTCTGTCATCGGAAAATACGCAAAATCCGTTTGTCACTATTATCACCGCATCTATAAAACGTGACAGCTTTATTTTGTCGTATATCCCCTCGACAACAATCGTTTCTTTTACTTTGTACATAATAAATAATATCCCTTTGTAAATTATATTTCGATATTTATTTTATGCACTTTGTCTTGCTCTGTCAATACTTTCTATTATATAATTTTCCACAATGTCACGAAGTCCCTGCGGTTCGATACGTTTCTTTATAATAGTATCAGAAAATTCCGTTGCGTCTTTGTATCGGTAAAAAATATTATTTATCTGCTTGCTTTCCACTATTTTACCTCCGCCTGCATACACGGTTGTCTTTTCTATCTTAATTCCGTAGCACTTTAAATCACAATAATCTGCCGATATGCTCTCGGGTATAATATAATAATCCAAACAAATGTAAACCTCGCTTTCCTTTTTTAAACTTTTGTACAAAATTTCATTATCCATATTGATTCCTCCGATTTTTTGATATTTATGCCTCCTAACCGAGCCACCTAACCATTATATGCATAAAATTTTTTGAATATTCTAAAAAAATTTTAAAATAGGTATTGCAGTTTTTGAAAAAATGTATTATAATATTATAGCTAACTGAAGATTTGATTGGCGATGACGGCCGAGCCCGTGCGATTGAAACCCGTGAACCTTGTCAGATGGGGAACCAAGCAGCAATAAGCGGTGCTTTCAATGTGTTACGGTAAACTCGGTCGGAGCCTATTTTGATTATTACAACGCCTATATGGCGTTTTTTCGTATAAAGAAAGGTATTGGAGATTATATGGCACATCAAGCTATTTACAGAAAATGGCGTCCTATGGTGTTTGAGGACATTGTCGGTCAAGGCCATATTACACAAACTTTAAAAAATCAGATTTTAAACGACAAAATCGGTCATGCTTACCTATTCTGCGGAACGCGCGGAACAGGTAAAACAACTTGTGCAAAGGTTTTGTCGCGTGCTGTAAACTGTCTTAATCCGCATGACGGAAGTCCTTGCAACGAATGTGAAGTATGCAAAGGTATTTTGGACGGCAGTATTTTGGACGTTAAAGAAATTGACGCGGCGTCAAACAACGGTGTCGACAATATCCGTGAAATCCGTGACGATGTGCGTTATGTTTCCACAAACGCAAAATACACGGTTTACATCATAGACGAGGTGCATATGCTTTCAACCGGTGCGTTTAATGCCCTTTTGAAAACACTTGAAGAACCTCCGGAGCACGTTATATTTATTCTTGCAACGACTGAGGCTCACAAAGTACCTCAAACGATTTTGTCAAGATGTCAAAGATTTGATTTTAAACGCATAAAGCCGTCAGATATTATACTTCGTATGAAAGAAATCGCACATGGTGACAAGCTTAACATATCGGAGGACGCATACGAACTTTTGGGACGTCTTGCGGACGGTTCAATGCGTGACGGACTGAGCATACTTGAAAGAGTTGTTTCCGCCTGCGGCAATTCGATTACCGCCGAAAATATAACGGCAACTCTCGGCATTTCAACTGCCGAATCAATATTTCAGATTACAGACGCCATTGAAAAAGGCGATGTAAATAAAATAATTTCCGTAATTGACAATGTTATGTCAGACGGTAAAGATTTAAGAGTGTTTATCGACTCACTTATAAAGAATTTTCGCGATATGCTTATTTGTAAAATTACAGAAGATTCTTCCGCAATGCTTGACTACAATGCAGAAGATATGGTAAAATTAAAAGCGTTATCAGACAAAATGTCTTTTGAGAAGATTTCTCACGCAACATCGGTACTGTCCGACGCACAAGCCGATACTAAATGGATGAAGTCACCTCGTATAGTATATGAGTTGGCACTTATCAAACTTGCCAGACCCGAATATGACGATTCACCGTCAGCGGTTATGGACAGGCTTGCGTCATTGGAAAGCAAAGTTAAAAACGGTGCCGTTACCGATACTTCTTCCCTATCCGAAAGAATTTCAAATCTTGAGGAAAAGGTAAAAAACGGTATAACGGTGCAGCCGACCGAAACGGTTAAAAAAAAAGAAGTAACCGAGAAGAAGAAAACTTCGGTCAGATTATATAACCCGATTCCGAAAGAAGAACTCACCTCTGACAATCCTATTGTCAAGGTTGCAAAGAATTGGGACAACATATCGCGAACGATGTGCAACTCGGCAGGTTACTTAAAAGCCGCTTTGATGAACAGAAATATAACCATTGATTCAGACGGTATTATACTTTTGTTCAACCCCAAAGAGAAAGGTGCTTACAATATTGCGGCAGCGTACAAGGATAAAATGCAGGTTATTTTTAAACGTGCGTCCGGTACAGACTTTGCGGTAAAGGTTGCATACGAAAACGACATACAAGAAGAACTCGTTGATTTTTGGAACTTGCCCGGCGGCAACGGTGAAGTAAATGAACCGATAGAAGTATCCGACGATCCCCTTGACAATCTTGTAGCGAATTTCGGTGAAATCGTTGAAAATGTAGACGAAAGTGAATTTATGGAATATGATTCCTCTAAGGATAACTTTTCACAGTCATCTCTTGACGATAACAATAGCGAAGATGATGACAATGCTCCCGAAGAATTTTTGGAAGGCAAAGAATTATCCCCTGAGGATGATAATAATTAATTTTAAAAACTAAGAAAGAGGTAAATTACAATGGGAAAATACAAAGGTTTTGCAGGTTCAGGAATGAACGCTAATAAGAATATGAGCAACGTTATCAAGCAAGCTCAAAAAATGCAGGCTGAAATGGAAAAGGTTCAGGAAGAACTTGAAGATAAGGTTGTTGAAGGTACAGCTGGCGGCGGTGCAGTTACAGCTACCGCTAACGGCAAGAAAGAAATTCTTTCACTTAAAATCAGTCCTGACGCTGTTGACCCTGAAGATATTGAAACACTTGAGGACCTTGTTATGGTCGCAGTCAACGATGCAGTCAAAAAGGCTGACGATATGATGGCTGAAGGTATGAGTGCCGTTACAGGCGGAATTAATATTCCGGGCTTATTCTAATATGCACGCAACAGTCATTGAAAATTTAATCGAAAAATTTGAACAACTTCCTGGTATCGGCAGAAAAAGTGCAGAAAGAATTGCTTTTCACATTCTTGAACATATGTCAAAAGAGGACGCAGTTTCAATGTCTAACATAATAACAGAGGCGAAAGAAAAAATTACGCTTTGCCCTGTATGTCAAAATCTGACCGATACATCACCGTGTAAAATATGTTCATCACCGAAACGCGATAATTCCGTTATATGTGTTGTCGAAAGTCCCGAAGATGTTTCGGCAATCGAGGCGACAAACGAATTTAACGGTCTTTACCATGTACTTCACGGGTCATTGTCCCCTATGGACGGTATAACTCCCGATGACATAAAGATTAACGAGCTTTTACTCCGCCTCAGCGACAGTACGGTTAAGGAAGTCATTATGGCTACCAACCCAACCGTAAACGGCACAGCAACAGCAGTCTATATCTCTAAACTGCTTGCTCCGTTTGACGTAAAAGTTACCCGTATCGCACACGGCATTCCGATAGGAAGTGACCTTGAATATGCCGATAAGATTACTCTTATAAAGGCACTTGAGGGCAGACAAACTATGTAAATAAAAATCCGATGAATTAAATTCATCGGATTTTTTGTATATTACGAAAGTTTCAAGCTATTCAATGCCTTATCCAAAGCATTTTCGTAAACTGTATTCTTTTCACTTTCATTGCACGCTTTTATTACCGTAATCAGATTTTTACTGTCATATGGGATAAAATACATTGTATAATACACATTATTAACACCATTAATCGTTAAAACAAGATCAGCTTTATATCCCTTTTTGCCCATCAATGTTACTTCTTCAATTTCATTTGGCATTGAAATATTCAAATATGAACTTGAACTGTTAAGCATTCCTGCAATATTTTTATACATATATTCTTCCAAAGTATATGTGCTTTTATTTAATTTATCGTCGTAATATGACAACGATGTCTTTTCTGCACGCAATGAACTGCCGTCAGCCGCACTTAACATAAGAGAAAAGTTAGGGAAAATCGCCGACAGTAATCCCGTTGTATCCATTCCATTCTTAGAACGATCCTTTGCCAACAGTAATCCCGTATCTGTTTCGCTTACATTCCACAAGCAAGGATAATTGATACCGAAAATATCGCCTTTAAATTCATTTAGTACGTTCAACGCGTCAATATCACTATCGCTTTCAAGTGCGTCGCCCAATTCATTTATATTTATTTCTCCAGGCACAAACGACTTTATAACCGCGTCAGCACTTTCCTTAAATCCCTCCGCCTCTTCTTCTCTCTTATCATATCCGAGATTAATTTTATATCTAAAATCACCGTAATTCATATAATACGTTTTTTCGACATACTCATTTTCGTTCTCCGAATAATTCTCCTCAAAATAATATGCTTTAATCTGTCCGATTTGAGTTTCTTTTATTTCGGATATTTTATATTTTTCAGAATTAACGGTCTTTTCGTAATCATCACGGTTCTTTTTTGCCCAATCTGCGGCAGACTGCCTATTCGGATTAGAATATGTAGAAATCATAATCAGAGGATTTCTTACACTTGAATACGAACTGTAATAATACATATCGTCATAATCGTAACCATAGCTGTAATTAAAACTATCGTCCGTTTCAATGCTTGTCGGTTTTATGACTGTCACTTTATTGTAAAAACCGTAGTATTCGTTTACAGACCAATCCTCATTTAATTTGATACTCCATCTGTAATTTCCGTCTACATATTCCGATTTTTCCTCTCCCGCAAGCTGTTTTTCAAGACCTATTTCGGCTACATCAACTGTATTTTCTTCGTCGCCGCCTTTATAATCAAATTCAAGCGAATTCAAAAACGCGGTAACATCAGTATTTTCTTTGGCAGTTTCAAAGTTTTCAAAACTTCGCTGTATTGTTATAAAATAAAAATACTCGTCTGTTTTATAAGCATATGCCTCTGTCACAGTATCAAGTCTTCTGTACTTTGTATACACATACTCAACGCCGTTATGCTCGCCCTTTCCTTTATCATACATTACATTTCGGTTGTAACTTGATAAATATGATTTTTGCATTGAAAGATAATATTGTTCTAAAGAACTGGTTCCGTCGTTTTTCTGACTTCTTAATGTGAATGATATATCATTCATTGAAAATCTGTAACTACTGCCGTAACTGCTCTCGGACATATCAAAATTATCTGTCTTTGTAAAGCGCCAATGTTCCTTTGAATTACCGATTTTTTCTTTCTCGGTATACTTAAACAACAGCTTGTAATTCACTCCCGAATCCAGACCGCCTGCCGAAACAATTACAATTTCTCCGCTTTCGCTGTTATATGTTACGTCTGCACCAAGCGCCTCCGAAACAAATCTCAACGGTGCCATTACAGCTCCGTTATCACTGATTGTAACAGCTGAACTCATAGTCAACGTCTGTCCTGCAACGTCAACTTCCGTTGAATTTAATGTGTACTTAATTTCAACATCATCATAAGTCACCGAATAAACTCCGTCTTTTTCGGTTATTTCGCCGCCGAGTGCATTTACCAGCGCATACATATCAACCATTGTATCACCGTTTTGATTGACATACGGTGCGGCTGAAACAGACATTCCCTCATCGTTTAGCGTAACACTGCCACTACTTACGTTCACCTTAACAGTATTCACTATAAGGCTGTCACTATCCGCCATAGCGACGACTGACGACAATATCATCGCCACACATATCATCAAAGAAATAAACTTTTTCATATTATTCGCCCCCTATTCCGTTTTAGCTTTTTCGTCAAGAACTATATCCGCATACTTGATTTCACCGTTGGTTTTCACACCTACTTTGACAGTATCGCCCGGAAGATAATTCTTCATCAATTCGTTAAGTTCAACTATACTGTTTATCGCAACATCATCGACCGAAACCAACACGTCACCGGTCTTAAACGACGCCTTTGCAAGAGGTGATGATTTTTCAAGTCCTTTTATTGTAAGTCCTGCCTCTGACGGAACTCCCAGCTCTGCAAGCCAGTCCTCTTGGAACTCTGCACCAAATGATATATGTCTGACTTTTCCGTACAATTCAAACTGATTAAGTACATACTTAACTGTATCAACAGGAACTGCAAAATTAGTATTTGTACCCGAATATCCGCTTGATGTAATACCAACAAGCTCACCGTTCATATTAATAAGTGCACCGCCCGAATTTCCGTGAGTAATAGCCGTATCTGTCTGAACAAGTCTGTACGGCTCGCCGACACTTCTGTTTAGTCCGCTTATATGCCCTACCGTTGCGGAATTACGCAATGAAAACGTTATCGGTGTTCCTATTGCTATAACCTGTTTACCAACAACAATATCTTCACTGTTTGCGAATTTCACAACTGGCAAACCAATCTTTTTTATTTTAACAACCGCAAGGTCTGTATCTTCATCTATATATTTCAGTTGCGCCTCATAGCCTTTTCCGTCATTCATCACAACTAAAATCGTGTTCATATTTTTTACAACGTGTGCATTGGTAAGAATTTCACCGCCGGTCTTTATTATAACACCCGAACCGCTCATAATACCCTCTTGCGAGCCGTAATAGCTTTCCGTCTTACCGCGCCCGATAATTCCGACCACTGACGGACTTACCGATTCAATCACCGAAGGAATTAATTCATCATCACTAAGCGAATTTGATATATTAATGCCTGCTGTCTGAGTTTCCTCGTTCCATGGAACCTCTGCTCCGGCGGCCTCAAAAACACCTCTAAGCGGTACATACGTTTTGTCGTCGATTATTACCGCGTCAGTATCTATCTGCGTTCCGTTCACTTCAACATTCGGTGCCGCCATTGCAGTTTGCGACAAAAGCAATGCAGAAATCATGCACGCAAAAACTATTTTTCTTTTCATTTGTCATCCCCTCCGATTTTATTTATTTTGTACAAATATAATATCATTTTCCAATTTATTTGTCAATATTTTCAACAAATTTTAATTATACGATTTTATGTAAAATCATTATGAACATAATCAAACTTTACTTGACTAATTTCTTATTAGAATGTATAATAGAATAGAATAATTTTATACTCTACAATATGTGAGGGGGTTACATTGATGAGTAGACTACATATGGGTATTGATGTAGGCTCAACAACAGTTAAAGTTGTTGTGCTTGATGAAAACAAAAATACTTTATTTGCAGAATACAGACGTCATTTTTCAGATATAAAAAGCACCGTTAAAGGCCTTTTTGCAGAAGTCAAGGAGGTTGTCAAAAACGAACAGTTCACTGTTGTTATAACAGGTTCGGGCGGTCTTTTACTTTCAAAAATGCTTGATTTGCCTTTCGTACAGGAGGTTATAGCAAACAAAACAGCTATAAAAACATTTATGCCCGAAACAGATGTTGTTATTGAACTTGGTGGTGAGGACGCGAAAATCCTTTATCTTTCGGGCGGACTTGAGCAAAGAATGAACGGCACTTGTGCCGGCGGTACAGGTTCTTTTATTGACCAAATGTCTATACTTTTAAAAACAGATGCAGACGGTCTTAATGCACTTGCCGAAAAGCATACTATTATTTACCCTATCGCCGCTCGTTGCGGTGTTTTCGCAAAATCGGACGTTCAGCCGCTTTTAAACGAGGGTGCGGCACGTGAAGATATTGCCGCGTCAATTCTTCAAGCCGTTGTAACTCAGACAATCAGCGGTCTTGCACAAGGCAGGCCTATAAAGGGCAATATCGTATTTCTTGGAGGTCCTTTGCACTTCTTACCTCAGCTAAGACGTCAGTTTGAGGAAACTTTAAAGGACAATGCGAAGTCTTTCAAAACTCCTGAAAACGCACAGCTGTTCGTGGCAATCGGTGCGGCACTTATGTACGAAGACAAGACTTCCGACATAGACACACTTATTTCACAGCTTGCAAACGCAAAATCGGTTGACGCCGAAATCACGCGTATGCGCAAGCTGTTTGAAACAGAGGAAGAACGCAAGGAATTTTTCGACAGACACGGCAAAGACGTTGCAAGACGTAAGGATATTTCAACCGCAAACGGTCCTGTATTCCTTGGTCTTGACATCGGTTCAACGACTATCAAAGCCGCACTTATTAACGAGGACGGCGATATTCTTTATGATTATTACGGCAAAAACGAAGGCAGTCCTATTACCTGCGGTATAAAAATACTTCGTGAATTGTATTCAAAATTGCCGAAATCGGCTTATATCGCAAATGCCTGTACAACAGGTTACGGCGAACTTTTGTTAAAGACTGCTTTCAGAATTGAAGAAGGCGAAATCGAAACTATCGCCCACTACAAAGCTGCAAATTATTTCTCACCAGGTGTTGATTTTATCATCGATATCGGCGGTCAGGATATGAAATGTATGAAAATCAGAAACGGCGTAATCGACAGTATTATGCTTAATGAGGCCTGTTCATCGGGCTGCGGTTCATTCATTCAGACATTTGCGGAAAGTTTGGGACTTGATACAATATCATTCTCACAAGAGGCACTTGTGGCAGACAATCCCGTTGACCTTGGTACGCGTTGTACGGTGTTTATGAATTCGCGTGTTAAACAAGCCCAAAAAGAGGGTGCGACTGTCGGTGACATCAGTGCAGGTCTTTCCTATTCCGTTGTCAGAAACGCTCTTTACAAGGTTATAAAACTTCGTGACCCCGAACAAATGGGTACTAATATCGTTGTTCAAGGCGGTACTTTCAACAACAACGCTATACTTCGTTGTTTTGAACTTTTGACAGGCAAAAATGTTGTCCGTCCGGATATTGCAGGCATTATGGGTGCGTTCGGTTCGGCACTTATCGCAAAAGAACGTTGGAACGGCGGTGAATGTGATATTCTTCGTGTTGACGAACTTGATTCGTTCACATTCGATACTTCACTTACACGTTGTCAAAAGTGTAACAACCACTGTCAGCTTACAATAACAAAATTTTCTGACGGAAGTCAGTTTGTATCGGGTAACCGTTGTGAACGCGGTGCCGGACTTGAAAAAGCCAAAAAGCAAATGCCTAATCTTTATGATTATAAATACAAACGTGCATTTGCATACAAGCCGTTAAAGGCAGAGAATGCACCAAACGGTGTTATCGGTATACCGCGTGTACTTAATATATATGAAAACTATCCGCTATGGTTTACATTCTTTACTGAGCTTGGTTTCTCCGTAAGAATTTCCGGCAGAAGTACGCACGACCTTTACGAAAAAGGTATCGACTCGATACCAAGTGAAAGTGCTTGCTATCCTGCAAAACTTGTGCATGGTCACATTCAAGACCTTATCGACAAAGGCATAAAAACGATTTTTTACCCTTGTATTCCGTATGAGCAGATAGAATATTCGGACGCAGGCAATCACTTCAACTGTCCTATGGTAACATCTTATCCGGAAGTTATCTACAACAATATGGACGTTGTACGTCAAAGCGATATTAACTTCTTGTATCCTTTTATCAATCTTGCCGACAAGCCGTCGTTTAAACGTCAAATGATGAAAGCGTTGCACGATTACGGTTTTACAAAAACAGAAATTGACAATGCTTCTGAAAAGGCTTTTGCCGAACTTCAGCATTACAAGCAAGACATCAGAAATAAGGGTGAAGAAGTTTTGAAGTGGCTTGACGAACACGATGAACGTGCTATCGTACTTGCCGGCAGACCGTATCATATCGACCCTGAAATCAATCACGGTATTCCGGATATGATTACATCACTCGGCTTTGCCGTTCTTACAGAGGACAGCGTTGCACATCTCGGTCATCTTGAACGTGATATCAGAGTTGTTGACCAATGGGCATACCATACAAGACTTTACGAATCAGCGGCACAGGTTATCAAAAATCCGCGTCTTGAGCTAATTCAGCTTAATTCGTTCGGCTGCGGTCTTGACGCAGTTACGACCGACCAAGTACAGGAAATTTTACAGTCACACGAAAAGATTTATACAACATTGAAAATAGATGAGGTTTCAAATCTCGGTACTGCAAGAATAAGAGTTCGTTCGCTTAAAGCGGCAGTCAAGGAACGTGACGATAACGACTTTATTCCGCATAAAATTGATGATTACACAATTAACAGAGTTAAGTTTACAGAGGAAGAACGCAAAAAGCATACTATAATCTTCCCTCAAATGAGTCCTACCCACTTCGGACTTTTCGAGGCGGTTATGCGTGCAAACGGTTACAATGCACTTGTGCTTGAACACGCAACGGCAGAGGACGTTGAGGCCGGTTTAAAGAGCGTTAATAACGACGCTTGTTATCCGTCAATTATGGTAACAGGTCAGCTTGTCAATGCGTTTACAAGCGGCAAATGCGACCCGAACAACACTTCCGTTATGATTACGCAAACAGGCGGCGGCTGTCGTGCAACCAACTATATCGCCTTTCTTCGTAAGGCGCTTAAAGAGGCAGGCTATCCGAATGTTCCCGTAATTTCGCTTAACGTTTCTGGTCTTGAGGGCAATCCTGGATTTAAGATTACTCCAAAACTTGTTGACGGTCTTTTAAAGGCTTGTACTTGGGGCGACTTGCTACTTGCCGTTACACTTCGTATCCGTCCTTACGAGGTAAATGAGGGCGAAACAAATGCGGTACACGAAAAGTGGCAAAAGCGTTTGTACAGCGATATTATTAATAATAACCGTAAACAGCTTAAACTTAAAAAGGTTATTGATGAAATAATCGCAGACTTTGACGCAATCGAAATTGACGAAACAGTCAAAAAGCCAAAAGTCGGCGTGGTCGGTGAAATTCTTGTTAAGTTCCACCCTGACGCAAATAACAATATTATTGATGTTATTGAGTCGGAGGGCGGTGAGGCAGTTATGCCGGGACTTGCGGACTTTATGCTTTATTGCTTGTATAACAATAACTTCAAACGTGATAATCTTGGCTCTAAGCGTTCAACCGCCGCACTTTGCAATCTTGCAATTTGGGGTATTGAAAGTTTCAGAAAGCATATGGCAAAGGTTATGAATGAAAATCCTAAGTTCCGTACGCGTTCACCGAAACATATTTCGGATATTGCCGAGGGTGCAAAGCACGTTTTACAGCTTGGTCACTGTACAGGTGAGGGTTGGTTCCTGACAGGCGAAATGATTGAGCTTATAAATTCGGGTGTTCCGAATATTGCTTGTGTTCAGCCGTTCGCTTGCTTGCCTAACCACGTTACAGGTAAGGGTATGATTAAGGAACTTCGCAGACAGTACCCGCAAGCCAATATCGTTGCGGTTGACTACGACCCGGGTGCAAGTGAAGTTAATCAGCTTAACCGTATTAAACTTATGCTTGCAGTCGCTTTTGAAAATATGAAAAAAGACGAAATGTACGACTCTGTTATGCCAAAGAAAACAGAAGTCAGAGAAACTGTTAAAATAGAAAAGTAACATAAAAAAAGCACCTTTCGGTGCTTTTTTTGTTATTCTGCTTTTACATATCGTCCCGCAAAATATACATTTCCACTATCGTCCAATATGTAATAAGTAAACGGTTTATCCGCTCTAAATTCTATAACTTCTTCATCTACGGACAGTGCTGACTTAGTTAGTACTGCAACAGTTGCGGCAGCAGCCTCTGTTCCCTTCTCATCAACATCTATCATTGCTTTTTGCAGAACAGAATCAATTTTTATACGTTCCGGATAATTTTCAAGCATTAAGCTGAAATCAGCATTTTGATTATCAAAAGCTTTTTCTATTCCCATATTTTTAAGTATGTTTACGTAGTCTATCGAATATTCAGCTTTAAATTTCGGCAACGACACATCAACCAACTTGCTTGTCATTTTATTATTATGAATATCGTTAAGAATATTTTTAGTGTCCCCTAAAACAACAACCATACTTAGTCCGTTTTCATATGGCAATTTTACGGCTTTAGTGTCACCGTTCTCATAATATTTAAAATCTGCCGCTTGATGCATAAAATCAATTTCCGATTCATCACCGTTTATATCAGTGAAAGTTTCTTTATATGTACCCTCTTTTTCAAATTTATTTACCCAATCTGCTTTCATATAAATCGCATTCGCAAGTGCACATACATAACCTCTGTTTTCTTCAGAAAGTATATTGATTATTTTGCCGTTTGTCTGTTTTTCTACCCATTCATTTACCATTTCAATACTGTCATCGTTCGTAACCGATTGAGCAGTTCCTTGGTAGTCGCTTTGTATTTTCTTTTGATAGTCGTCGGCAAAATAAGCATTTTTTCCGCTGTCCTTGTTAAACCATATTGAATTTGCTATGTCCACACCCTTATTTTTGTTATCGGTTATTATTTGACTGTATAAGCTTGTGTTCGGTGAATTAAATGCTTTGGTTATTTCTTGTTTTGTGTCCCCTACTGCACCCTCCGACGCCATCATCATTGCCATTTCAAGCGAAAACGGAGATATAACATAGTTTTCGTCCTTAGGCAGATTTTCCATAAGTTTTTGCGTGTAGTATTCATTGTACTTGTGAGGTGCTATTGCAACGGTTTTAGTGTCCCCATTCCAATCCACATTACAGTCAAGTGCCTCCGATACCGCTCTTAGCGGTACAAGTGTGCGGTCATCTGTAATTACGGGTGCTGTGTCAAGGCTCACTTTTTTGTCATTAACCGTCATTTCATTACTGCCGATTTCCAAACCTATTGTGTTGCCGTCATTTTTCGCCGTTATAATCTGCCTGCCGTCAATGTCGGTATAATCAACACTGCAATGAAGTTCTTCAAATATCGCACGCATCGGTACAAGAACACGATCGTTCTGTATTATCGGTGCAACGTCAAAATCCATAGCTTGACCGTTTAGCATAACTTTTATTTTTTCCTCTGCCAACGCCGTAGACGTTGACATTACCGCCGTCAGTGACAATATTATCGGTATAATCTTTTTCATTTTATGTTCCTCCTAACATTACTCTGCTAAATATCCGCCCCATTCGACAACCGTAAATCCTTTACGTTCAAACGGTTTTATCTCCTGTTTCGGTAAAACAGTATTTTCGTCCGCTTTTTCGTATACCATAAACACTCTTAAAATCGAATCGGGTTTTGGATTTATTTCAAGTTTTGCCTCATCGGTATAGTCGTCCTCAGCGAAATAAATTTTATTATATTCGTTTTCTTGTAATTTTGGCGCCCAATATACTATAAATTCGTTATATTCTTTTGGAGTAAGTCCCATTTGGGAAAGTGTTTCCCGCAAAAATTCGGCACTGTCACTGCCCTTTACGACAAATCCCTCTTTAAAATCAGGCTTAAATGTCGGCATTAACCCCTCCCAGAAAAGATAGGAATATTCTTTTCCGTCTGAAATTATCGTGCCGTCAGGCTTCGCCGTTACATTCCAACCATTGTTGTATTCGGGATATGTGAAAGTAAATTTGCCATCAAGATCAAGTTTAACATTTACCTCTTGTTCCTTTTCCGGATACAGATATATAACGGGTTTTCCGCCTATACCGACACCGGCACAATTTTCCTTTATTCCCGAAACAAAATTTATAACGTCCTGCTGTTTTTCAACGCTTTCCGCATAAGCGTATATGTGATAGCTGACTTGGTCGTGTTCTACATACGTCTGCATATAGTTGTCTTCATTATACAACAGCCATTCCAAATCATTGCCTAAAAATTTGCTTTTAACTTTCTTATATGCCTTATTGCCGTTATACAAATCTGTTTGTTCATCTACATCAGATTGCATTTCATCAATGTATAGCAGCGGCACACCTTTTTCATCGGTTTTAGTAACTTTCTTTATTATCCAACCGTATCTGTCATCTCCGTCCAATCTCACAAAATAACCATTCGGTCTTGCGATTGTCAAATAATCACTGTGAACAGAATTTGCCGAAGTATCAAGTTTTTTGTCACCTGCACTCAACGTGTCGATTATCTCTTGTACATTTGTTTTCCACAAATCTTTATCTGTTTTTGCATTTGCTTTTGCATACAATAATATCAAATAATCGTCGCTTGATTTTACAAGATATTCAACTCTGTTTTCCTTTTCCGACTTCAATTCGATATACTCAATACCGTTTTGTGTCACCGTATCGCCAACGGTTTCATATTCCAAATTCTCTGCATCTTTCTTCAAATCTCCGACAGTTATATATCCCAATTCTTTTGCCACAAAATCTATACCCTCATTACTCAGTTCCAACCAAGTATCGTCACCCCAAAAGCCATCGTATACTTTACTGTCACTTTTAATTTTTACTTTTAATCTGCCGTAAAGAATATCGTATTCCGTTTTAGGAATTTCTTTTGAAATTGTAACAGTTTTAGTGTCCCCGTCCCAATTTACATCATAGTCAAATGCTTCCGACACTGCACGAAGCGGTACAAGTGTGCGGTCGTTTACGATTATAGGTGCTGTATCGAGTTTTATTTTTTTGTTATGTATTTGCATTTCGTCACTGCCGATTACTAAGCCGATTGAGTTATTCTCATTGAGTTTCGCAGTTATAATCTGCCTTCCGTCAATGTCGGTATAATCAACACTGCAATGAAGTTCTTCAAATATCGCACGCATCGGTACAAGAACACGATCGTTCTGTATTATCGGTGCAACGTCAAAATCCATAGCTTGACCGTTTAGCATAACTGTTATGTTTTCCTCTGCCAGCACCGTAGACGTTGACATTACCGCCGTCAATGACAATATTATCGGTATCATCTTTTTCATTTTATGTCCCTCCTATTTTTCCTTTCGCTATTAATACTTTTCAACACCTCAAAAAGTTGCAAAAAGTTTATTAAATGTTAAATATTTCTTTTATAATATCATAAAAAGACAAAATTTTCAAGATTATATGTTAATTGTACTGTTTTCTAAACAAAAAAGACCTTAACATATTGCTAAGGTCTTATATCATTAGTCAAACAACGACACTTGATCGGTATCGGGCAAATCATCGAAACAGCCGTTTTCTTCAAGGATATTAAGCGGATTTTTACCTATACCTGTACGAAGTCTTAAATCTTCGACGTTTCTAAATTCGCCGTTCTTTCTTTCTTCGGTAATGCTTATTGCGTCGTTTTCGCTAAGCCCCGGAAGTGCGGAAAGCGGAGGAAGAATACCGCCCTCAACCTGTCTGAAATCTGTTGCGTGGGATTCGTACAAATCAACAGGCACAAAATTAATTCCTCTCGCGTACATTTCAATACAAATTTCAAGTATCGGTATAAGGTTTTCTTCTTTCGGAGTAACCGTTCCGTCCTTTTTCTTTGCGTTGATTGAACGCATTTCTTCACGAACGCGTTCTTCTCCCCTCGCCATTACCGACGCATCAAAATCGTCCGCACGCACCGTATAATATGCGATATAAAATGCTTCGGGATAATGTACTTTATAATACGCAATTCTGAATGCCGACATAACGTAAGCGGCAGCGTGTGCCTTAGGGAACATATACTTGATTTTTTTACACGATTCAATATACCAATCAGGCACATTATTATCACGCATTTCCTGTTCATATTCAGGCGTCAGGCCTTTACCTTTACGCACCATTTCCATTATCTTGAACGAATGTTCTTCTTCAACACCGCACGAAATAAGATAAATCATAATATCGTCACGGGCACATATTGAGTGTGATAGGTCACACTTGCCCTCTCTGATTAATTCCTGTGCATTACCGAGCCACACGTCCGTACCGTGCGAAAGTCCCGAAATTCTTACAAGTTCAGAGAATGTTGTCGGCTTTGTATCTTCAAGCATTTGACGTACAAACTTTGTACCAAACTCAGGTATTCCGTATGTACCCAAATTTGTACCTATATCCTTACCCGGAAGTAATTTCAACGCTTTATTTGACGTAAACAAACTCATTGTTTCGGGGTCACCTATCGGAATATCCCGTGCGTGCAGTCCCGTTATATCCTCAAGCATTCTTATAACCGTCGGATCATCGTGTCCAAGCTCATCAAGTTTTAAAAGGTTTTGGTCGATTTTATGGTAATCGAAGTGGGTCGTAATAATATCCGAATTCGGGTCGTCCGCAGGGTGCTGAACAGGGCAAAATTCATGTATATCATTTTCAAACGGTACAACGATAATTCCGCCGGGGTGCTGTCCCGACGTACGTTTTACGCCCTCACAGCCTTTTGCAAGTCGTTTCATCTCCGCATTACGCATCACAAGATTTCTCTCCTCGCAATACTTCTTTACATAACCGAATGCGGTTTTTTCCGCGACAGTACCAATTGTTCCGGCTTTAAAAACCTTACCCTTGCCGAAGAATGTTTCGGTGTATTTATGGATTACCGGCTGATACACGCCCGAAAAGTTAAGGTCTATATCAGGCTCTTTATCGCCCTTAAATCCAAGGAATGTTTCAAACGGAATATCGTGGCCGTCTTTTCTGTACTTCGTTCCGCACTTCGGACACACCTTATCGGGCAAGTCACACCCCGACAAACCGATTTCGGACTCAATAAACTCTACGTTTTTACAATTCGGGCAAATATAGTGTCCTTGAAGTGAATTAACCTCCGTTATATCCGACAAATACGCAACAAGCGACGAGCCGACAGAACCACGTGAGCCAACCAAATATCCGTCTGCAAGTGAATGACGTACAAGCTCCTGTGCAATTCTGTACATAACCGAAAAACCGTAAGTCGTAATCGAATGAAGTTCCTTATCAAGACGTTTCTGTACAATTTCAGGAAGCGGATCGCCGTATATTTCCTTTGCTCTCGTTGTCGAGTCGTTTATGATACCCTCTTTCGCACCCTCAATTACAGGCGGACACTTTTTCGCAGGAATCGGTCTGACGTCCTCTATCATATCGGCTACAAGGTTTGTGTTTTTCACAACAACCTCATACGCCTTTTCCTTGCCCAAATACTCAAATTCTTTAAGCATTTCTTCCGTTGTTCTGAAATACAGCGGTGCTTGATTGTCAGCGTCCGAAAATCCTTTGTAATTCATAAGGATTTTTCTGTAATCCGCGCCCTCCATATCCATAAAATGCACGTCACACGTTGCGACAACGGGTTTATTATACTTTTCGCCAAGTGCAACAATACGTCTGTTTAAATTTTGCAAATCTTCGTCCGTATTTACCATAGGGTGTTTCGGATCGGTTTTCATATACGCATTATTGCCTATCGGCTGAATTTCAAGATAGTCGTAAAAATCAACTATTTCCTTTAATTCCTCGTCACTGTCACCGTCTATCATCGCTCTGAAAAGTTCGCCAGCCTCACAAGCCGAACCGAGTATAAGTCCCTCGCGTTTTTCTTCAAGCAAACTTCTTGGTATTCTCGGTGTTCTGAAGAAATATTTCAAATGCGATTCCGAAATCATTTCATAAATATGTCTTAAACCGATTTGATTTTTTGCAAGTATGATAATGTGATACGCTTTATTTTTCTTTGATGCACTTCTTAAATCAAAAATATCATTGAAAGTTTTAAGCTCCGTCTTATCTTCTTCGCGAAGTTTTTCTATCATCTTAACGAAAACATCAGCCGTAGCCTTTGCGTCGTCCACGGCACGGTGATGATTTTCAAGAATAACGTGAAGATGTTTTGTAAGTGTATCAAGTTTAAAATTCGGAAGTTCGGGATACATACATCTTGCAAGCATAAGCGTATCAAGGTAGCAGAAATTAAATTCAAAATTATGACGTTCTGCCGCCTTTTTTATAAATCCTATATCGAACGCCGCGTTATGTGCAACAAGTATGCAATCCTTACAAAACTCAAAAAACTCACCGAGTATTTCTTCGATTTTCGGTGCGTCAGCCACCATACTGTCCGTAATACCCGTAAGTTCCACAATATTTTCGGGTATCGGCTGACATGGATTAACGAACGTAGACCACTTATCGACAATCTGACCGTTCACAACCTTTACCGCACCGATTTCGGTGATATTGTTTTTGTCGTTGTGAAGTCCGGTTGTTTCTATATCGAACACGACAAACGGTGAGTCGATATTCTGATTTTCCGCATTATAGACAATCTTCTTGCTGTCGTCAATCAAATATCCCTCAACACCGTAAAGAATTTTAATTTTTTCATTAAAGTTAGACGCTTTCATTGCGTCCGGGAACGACTGCACAACTCCGTGGTCGGTAACGGCAATCGCTTTATGTCCCCAATAAATCGCTCTGTTGATAAGGTCGTTTACGGAGGAAACCGCGTCCATCGCCGACATCTGTGTATGCAAGTGAAGTTCCACACGTTTTTCCGATGCCTCGTCCATACGAACAGGCGGTTTTTCAATTTCCGCAATGTCGTTAATCATCACAATCGTTTCACCTGCATATTGGTCGAACTGTGCCTTACCGCGTGCAACGATATATATACCGCCGCCCTTGACTCCCTTTTTCAATTTTGAAAAAAGCTTGTTAAACGGCTCGTCATCTTCCGTTTTTGTAACGAACATTTTCGCCGATATTGAGTCCTCGTTATCGGTAATATCCATTGTTATAAGGTGAAATTCCTTGCCTGTTTTTTTAGATTTAATATCTCTGTCTTCAACAAAAAATACCTTACCCGAAAATACAACTCTGCCGGAATTGTCGTTAATCGAATGAATTGATATAATATCATCATTAATTGGTCTGCCGTAAAGCATATCCGAAACATTGGCTTTACCTTTGATTTTCGGGCCTGATGATGCAGACTGCATAGTCCCCTCATGACCTGGTTCGACTTCGTAAATCATTACATTTTTATCTTGCTGTTTAATTCTGTTATCAACTCTTACAATTACTTCCGTAAGATTACAAGCCTTTTTCACTTCACTTTCGACCTTCGCCTGCTGATAAGCGGACGTGTCAGAGCCAAGCAAAATACCTATTTTTCTTCTGTTTTTTGAAACTCTTATTTTTTCTATTTCCAAATCGGCTATATCTTTATCTGTTATCTTTGGAAACACAACACCAATTTTCGGTTTCATATAACATCTTTCTCCTCGTGATAAAACAGGCTGCCGACATTTGCCGACAGCCTTTTTGTATTATTTAAAATATTTAACGCCTGCCTCAAACAGCTTTTGGTCTTTGTTACCCGGAACGTTAAACGATACGTTCTTACCGATACGTTCACTGTGTCCCATTTTACCAAGCACTCTGCCGTCAGGACTTGTTATACCTTCAATAGCATATACCGAACCGTTTGGATTCCAGTCAATATCATATGTTGCCTTATCTTCAAGGTTTACATATTGAGTTGCAATCTGTCCGTTTGCCGCAAGTTCCTTAACCTGTTCTTCCGACGCGATAAATCTACCTTCACCGTGTGAAAGTGCGATTGTATGAACATCGCCTGTATTTACATTTGCAAGCCATGGTGACTTGTTTGACGCAATTCTTGTTCTTGCCATACAAGAAACGTGTCTTCCGATTGTGTTAAATGTAAGTGTCGGTGAATTACTGTCAAGGTCACGAATTTCTCCGTAAGGTACAAGACCAAGCTTTATAAGCGCCTGGAAACCGTTACAGATACCAAGCATTAGACCGTCACGGTTTTTAAGCATATTCATAACCGCGTCTTTAACAAGCGGATTTCTGAATGCGGTTGCGATAAATTTACCGCTGCCTTCAGGTTCGTCACCGCCTGAGAAACCGCCCGGAATCATTACGATTTGAGAATTGTTTATTCTCTTTTGCATTTCTTTCATTGAGTAAACAACGTCGTCACCCGTAAGATTTCTTACAACAAATACATCTGCTACCGCACCTGCGTTTTCAAATGCTCTTGCAGTATCGTATTCGCAGTTTGTACCCGGGAATACAGGAATAAATACTCTCGGTTTTGCAAATTTTTCTGTTGCAACAGTTATATTTCTCTTATCATAGCTGAATGTTTCAGGCTCACTTGTAAAGTGACCTGCTTTTGTAGGGAATACCTTTTCAAGCGGTTTTTTCCATACTTCAGCCGCCTCGCTAAGCGGAATATTTACTCCGCCTACTGTAAATGCGTCAGAGCCTGTTGTACCGACTGTTACGGCACCGTCAATTTCTTCTTCAACTTCAAGTACGATTGAGCCAAGCGGTGCATAGAATAGCATATCATTTGTAAGGTTCTTGTCAAATTCAACACCGATCATATTACCGAATGCCATTTTTGAAACAGTTTCAACAAGACCGAATCCCTTAACAACGCTTGCCGACAATACTTTGCCGTCAAGAATAAGCTGATGAACTGTGTCATACATTTTCTTCAATTCGTCAAACTTAGGTAAATCGTTTTCGTCACGTTTAACTGTGAACATAACAAGCTTTGAGCCTGCTTTCTTGATTTCCTGTGAAATAACCTTATCAGCCTTTACAGGTGCAACGGCGAATGATGTAAGTGTCGGAGGTACGTCAAGGTCGTTGAACGAACCGCTCATTGAGTCCTTACCGCCGATTGCCGCAATACCTAATGCAAGCTGTGTTTTATATGCGCCAAGCAATGAAGCAAAAGGCTTGCCCCAACGCTTAGGATCGGTTCCAAGTCTTTCAAAGTACTCTTGGAATGTAAGATAAATCTTCTTATAATCAGCACCCAACGCAACCGCTTTTGAAACAGATTCAACGATTGCATATGTTGAACCGTGATATTGGCTCCAGCTTGAAAGTTTCGGATTATAGCCGAATGTCATAACGGTTGCCGTATTTGTTTCACCGTCAAGTACAGGAACTTTTGCAGCCATACCGTCTGACGGAGTAAGCTGATACTTACCGCCGAACGGCATAAGTACACTGTTTGCACCGATTGTTGAGTCAAACTTTTCGCATAGTCCCTTTTGTGAGCATACGTTTAAGTCTGAAAGTGTTTCAAGCCACTTTGCCTTTACGTCAGTAACAACTTCTTGCTTAAAGAAACTGTTTTCAGTATCAGGAAGTACAACTTCAATATCCGTATTCTTTGTTGCACCGTTTGTGTTAAGAAAATCTCTTGAAATATCGCAGATTGTCTTACCTCTCCAGTTCATAACAAGTCTGTTCTCGTCTGTGACATATGCAACCTTTGTTGCCTCAAGATTTTCGTTATTTGAATATTCTATAAACTTATCTGAGTCCTCCGCTCTTACAACAACAGCCATTCTTTCCTGCGATTCGCTGATTGCAAGTTCGGTTCCGTCAAGTCCCTCATACTTTTTAGGAACTTTGTCAAGGTCAATAACAAGTCCGTCCGCAAGCTCACCGATAGCAACCGATACACCGCCCGCACCGAAGTCGTTACATCTCTTTATAAGTGTAGTAACTTTCTCATCTCTGAAAAGTCTTTGAATTTTTCTTTCAACAGGCGGATTACCCTTTTGTACTTCACTTCCGCAAGTAACAACGCTTTCTTCATTATGCGCCTTTGAAGAACCTGTTGCACCGCCGATACCGTCACGACCTGTTCTTCCTCCGAGAAGAATAATAACATCGCCCTTTGACGGTACTTCTCGAATAACATTCTTCTTTGGTGCCGCACCTATAACCGCACCGATTTCCATTCTCTTTGCAACGTAGCCTTCATCATATATTTCCTGAACCTGTCCTGTTGCAAGACCGATTTGGTTACCGTATGAACTGTAACCTGCCGACGCACCTGTTGTAATCTTTCTCTGCATAAGCTTTCCGGCATGTGTATCCTTTAGTGATACTCTCGGATCACCGCTACCGGTTACACGCATAGCCTGATATACATAACTTCTTCCTGAAAGCGGGTCACGAATAGCACCGCCAAGACAAGTTGCCGCACCGCCGAAAGGCTCGATTTCTGTCGGGTGGTTATGAGTTTCGTTTTTAAACATAATTAGCCATGGCTCGTCCTTGCCGTTTACGTCAACATCAACAACGATTGAACAAGCATTGATTTCTTCCGATTCATCAATTTCTTTTAAAAGACCTTGCTTTTTAAGCTGCTTAACTATGATTGTTGCCATATTCATAAGGCAAGTATCTCTGTCAGGTGCATACAAATCAGCTTTTGCAGCCTTATATTCATCATATGCAGCCTTAATGACATCGGCATATTTGCCGTTATTTATCTTAACATCATTTATCTTAGTGGAAAACGTAGTATGACGGCAGTGGTCAGACCAATATGTATCAATCATACGAAGTTCTGTAATTGTAGGATTACGCTTTTCCGTATCCTTAAAATACTTCTGACAGAATGCAAGGTCGTCCATATCCATTGCAAAGCCCATCTTTGAAAGAAATTCTTCCATTTTGCTCTCGTCCATTTCGGTAAAGCCGTCAACTGTCGCAACGTCATCGGGAACAACTGTTTCCATAACAAGCGAAGTCGGCTTTTCAAGGCTCGCCTCTCTTGCCTCAACAGGGTTTATAACGTAATTTTTAACAGCCTCTGTTTCTTCATCTGAAATATCGCCGATAAGAACATATACCTTTGCACTTCTTACAGTCGGACGTTCCTTTTCCGTAAGAATTGAAATACATTCTTCAGCCGATGCGGCTCTCTGGTCAAACTGTCCCGGTAAAAATTCAACCGCAAACACTTTGCCCTCACTGATTTCAATTTCTTCATCATAAGCATTATCAACAGGAGGTTCTGAGAAAATAAGATTTCTCGCCTTTTGATATTCCTCATCGCTTACGCCCGAAACATCATATCTGTTAATAATTCTGACGTCTTTAAGACCTTTTAAAGAAAGGTTTTCTTTAAGATCGGCAAGTACACCCTTTGCCTCAACGTCAAATCCGTTTTTCTTTTCAACATAAATTCTTCTTACGTTTTCCATGATTTAACTCCTTTATATTAAAACTAAACTCAATATATATTCATTCTATCACAAAATAAAAGATTTATCAACATTAATTGCACAAGATTTTGTGATTGCGCGTACAATTTTTATTGCAAATGCTTCCGTTATTTTGTATAATAAATTTACATTACTGATTTTGGAGTGATTTTACTTGAAGAAAAAGATTTTTTCCGCATACGATATAATATTTATAATATCGGTCATTGCTGTGTTTATATATGCGGTATTTATACCGCCTGTCCATTCGGTTGCCGACCAAGGCGATTTTGAAAGAGTTATGCGTCCGTGCGGACTTGATTTTCCGTCCGGCTACTCTTTTTACGATTATGCCGTAAGATTTTTTAATATGAAATTTACATCGGTTGACTTGTTGCTATATGTGCCAAGACTTTTATTTTTAGTGCCGACTACGACGTTTATATTCCCTACCGCAACAGCAAGGCTTATATGTCTGCCGTTCGGTGCTTTTGATATGCGGATTTTGGCGGGTATTATGTTTTTGTGGTACGCAACAGTATGCTTTTTTATACAACGCAAATTTAAAATTGAAAATAAGTTTTTGCATTATATTTTTCTGTTGTTTTTTATCGTTGTATTTTTTAACGGAGTTAATTTGACGATTTTAAACAGTCTGTACGGTCAAAGCGTTATGCTTGTATCGTTTGCAACTGTCGTGCTTTTCGGATTGTATATGTTTGAAAATGTACACGATGCTAAAAACAGCGTAATAATATTTTTCACTGTTTCGTCTTGCCTGTTACTCGGTTCAAAATTGCAGTGTGCCGTATTTACACCGTTCCTTATTATCGCTGTATTGTATGTCGGTTTTAAAAGCAACAAGCGAAATTTGTGCATTGTGTGTTCAATCGTTTTAGTTTGGCACGGAGTCGGCGGATACGTTATAAACGGCGGTCAGCTTAATTTGGATACACAGTATAACAGTGTGTTTTACGGTATTTTAAAAGACAGTCCCAATCCGAAACAGGATTTAATCGATATGGGACTTGACGAAGATATGGCGGCCGACAGCGGTAAGCACGCATACCTTGATAAATCAGAATACAAATATCCGCCGCGAAGCGATATTATGAATGAAAAGTTTCATTCAAAAATGAGTAACGGAAAACTTATAAAATTCTACATCACTCACCCCCTGCGTCTTGTATCTGTTATGGAAACAACCGCACAAAATGCTTTTACAAACAAAATAAACCTCGGTACATTTGAGAAAAAATACGGCTATGCACCGAATACGTCCTCATATCGTTTTGATTTATGGGAAAATATCCGTGAGCATTTGCCGAAAACATTGTTCTTTATAATACCGAGTTATGCGGTATTTTTACTGATTGGTATTGTGATGTTGAAAAAGAAAAACAGATATGCCGTTCCGTTTATTTTCGTGATACTTATGGGACTTATTCAGTTCCCTATGCCGTATATCGGCAACGGTGCGGCTGATATTTCAAAACAGCTTTTTCTGTTTAACATATCGTTCGATTTCGGCTTAACCGTGCTGATTTATATGCTGTTTAAAACAGTTTCAAAAAAATATCGAAAAAAGTTTCAAAAAATAGTTGACAAACCGTATTTCCCGTGCTATAATAACAAAGCAGTCAAGAAATGCGGGAGTGGCTCAGTGGTAGAGCGTCACCTTGCCAAGGTGAACGTCGCGAGTTCGAATCTCGTCTTCCGCTCCATTTAAAAGCTCCGATTTTATCGGAGCTTTTTTCAGTTTGTTGATAAATTGTCCGGAACGTGCAAAATATTATTTTTATATTTTAATTTATATAAATTTATCAAATATACTTTTCAGTAATTCAATATCATCATCTTCCGCACCGGCATAGCCTATGATGATTGAATTGCTTTTTTTATTTTCAGTCATATAATAATCGTCCATATCGTAAAGTTTCACGTCACATTTTAGAGCATACTCTATTATTTCCTTTGCCTTATCCGTTTTAACGACTATATGAAGTCCGACTCTTTCACCGCTTATATCTGCGTTACCGAGCGACCGGATAATCTTATCACGTCTTTTTTTATAGATATTTTTCACTCTGCTCAAATGTCTTGAATAGTACCCTCCCGAAATAAATTTATTTAACGTATGCTGTTCAAAACGCGGAACGGTTGACGAATATGTACCGAAATGCTTGTCGAATTTTTCAAGCAATTTTTTCGGAAGTACCATATATGCAATTCTGATTGACGGCGCAAGAACTCTTGAAAACGTGCTTAAATACACGACTTTATCACTGCTTGCAAGTCCCTGCATTGCGGGAACAGGCTTAATCGAAAAATTAAACTCGCTGTTATAATCGTCCTCTATTATATATCTGTCCTTCCCTTCTTCCGCCCACGAAAGAAGTTCCATTCTGCGCCATACAGGCATTACCGCACCTGTCGGGAATTGGTGTGACGGTGTGACGTACACTATATCCGAATCTGTTTGTTTTAAACAATCCGTACAAAGTCCGTTTTCGTCTACGTCTATATAATTTATTTTTCTGTTGTTGTTTCTGAGTATTGCCGATATTTTTTTATAACCGGGATTTTCAACAGCAAACACTTTATCTCTGTCAAAAAGTTCTGTAAGGAGCATTGTCAAATACTCAATACCCGCACCGACCACAATCTGCATAGGCGAACATTTTACTCCGCGAAATTCGTGCAAGTATTTTGCAATACTCTCTCTCAATTCATAATCGCCCTTTACATTTCCGGAATTAAGATACTCCGGTGTTGAGTACATAACCTCCTTTGAAAGCTTTATCCAAGTCGAATACGGAAACGAATTTATATCGACTTTATTTGTCTTAAAATCCGCCTTATATGCCGTTACACTCTCTTGTTCTTCTTCATATTCGAAGTTTCTGTCACCAACGGGAATATCAACCTTGCAAACATAAAAACCGCTCCTTGCAACCGCTCTTAAATACCCCTCCTGTACCAAAATCGAATATGCTGTTTCAACGGTATTTACGCTTATTCCGAGATATTTTGCCAATGCTTTTTTTGACGGCATACGCTCATTTTCTTTAATATTCTTATTTTTTATTTCATCTGCGACATACGAATAAAGCTGTTCGTAAAGCGGTTTTTTTGACGCTTTATCGGCTGTAAAAATAAAGTTAAACATATCTGACCCCATAAAAAACTTGTATTTTGGCACTTTTAATAGTGTCAATCGGTGGTATAATTATAACCAATCCCAGGGAAAAAGTCAACAGACGGCTGATTTATTTAAGCCGAGCAGAAAGGAATGTTAATAACTATGTCAACACAAATGGAACTAAACAGAAACCTTGCCCAAATGCTAAAGGGCGGAGTAATTATGGACGTAACAACACCTGAACAAGCTAAAATTGCCGAAGATGCAGGCGCTTGTGCTGTAATGGCTCTTGAACGTATCCCTGCCGATATTCGTGCCGCAGGCGGTGTGTCGAGAATGAGCGACCCTAAAATGATTAAGGGTATTCAAGACGCAGTTTCAATCCCTGTTATGGCGAAGTGCCGTATCGGTCACTTCGCAGAGGCAAGAATTTTGCAAGCAATCACAATCGACTACATAGACGAAAGCGAAGTGCTTTCACCTGCCGACGACAAGTACCACATCAACAAGAACGATTTTAAAGTACCTTTCGTATGCGGTGCAAAGGATTTGGGTGAGGCTCTGAGACGTATAAACGAAGGTGCGGCTATGATAAGAACAAAGGGTGAGCCTGGTACAGGTGACGTTGTTCAAGCAGTACGTCATATGAGAATGATGATGTCTGAAATCAGACGTATTCAAAATATGTCAGAAGACGAACTTTATGAGGCTGCAAAGCAACTTCAAGTGCCTTACAATCTTGTTGAATATGTTCACGAAAACGGTAAATTACCTGTTGTAAACTTTGCCGCAGGCGGTGTTGCAACACCTGCCGACGCCGCACTTATGATGCACCTTGGTGCAGAGGGTGTATTCGTAGGCTCGGGTATATTCAAGTCAGGCAACCCTGCAAAAAGAGCGTCTGCCATTGTTCAAGCCGTTACAAATTACACTGACGACAAACTCCTTGCAGAGCTTTCAGAAGACCTTGGTGAAGCAATGGTCGGCATAAATGAAAACGAAATTGCACTACTTATGGCGGAGCGTGGTAAATAATGAGAATCGGTATACTTGCACTTCAAGGTGCATTTATTGAACACAAACATTCGCTTGACGCGCTTGGTGTGGAATCATTTGAAATACGTCAAAAAAAAGACATTGAAAAACCGTTTGATGGTCTTATTATCCCGGGCGGAGAAAGTACGGTAATCGGCAAACTTCTTCACAAGCTCGATTTATATGAGCCGATTAAAAATATGATTGAAAACGGTATGCCTGTTTTCGGTACTTGCGCCGGACTTATCGTTCTTGCGAAAAATATTGAGGGCGAACAGGCACACATAGGTACTATGGATATTACCGTAAGACGCAACGCATACGGCAAGCAAATCGACAGTTTTTCCGAAGAAGTCGTTATCCCCGAAGTATCGGATAAACCGTTTCCGCTTGTATTTATCCGTGCACCGTGGATTGACAGTGTCGGCGATAACGTAAAAATTTTGTGTAAGCTGAACGGTCATATAGTTGCAGCAAGAGAAAACAATATGCTTGTAACTTCGTTCCACCCCGAACTTACAAAAAATCTTGATTTTCACAAATATTTCATAAATATGATAAAATAACAAAAATCCCGATGACATAATTCATCGGGATTTTTATAATACTAATACTGCTCCAAACCAAATTTGAGCAGAAAGGTTATGATGTTATGAAAAGAAAATATCCGAATCACGTTATTTTCCGTAACAGTAATTTTGACTTTGACGTATGCAATGCCATATCCGCAACTGACTGTACCGGGCTTATTCCGTGGGCGCCAAACAGCGAAGATCAGCTTGACGCTTATGACGAAATCATAAACTACTCACCCGAAAGTGCAAATATCTACAACTACGACAAATAGCAGACAAACATTTTATAGTCGTCTTCTCCGACCGAATACTCTTTAAAGCAATACGTTTTACCGTCATACCGGGTTGTATCGGAAAGCACCGAAAAGCTGTCCAGCGGAATTGTAAGTCCGGTACCGATTGCCTTGACAAAGCTTTCTTTCTTTGTCCACACCTCAAAAAACGCATTATTTTTATCGGCTGAACAATTTATATATTCGGTTTCTTCCGCCGTAAAAAATCGTTTTGCCAAATTCATATCACATTCTCGCAAGTGCTGTATGTCAATGCCAACATCTTTGTTATGTACGGCACATACCGCATATCCGCCGGAATGTGATAGATTTACATACAAATCCCTGTTTTGCGTTAAGTAAAGTTTTCCGCCGTTTTCTGTGTCCCACTCTACCGTTTTTTTTATATCACCGTTTACCGCATAATTGAGCAACAGCTCCGCACCTATTGACTGTGATTTTTTATTTGTCTTTTTTAACCTATTGACTTTTTCAATTCGTTTTTGCGACAAATACTTAAACCATTTTTCATCATCGGCATTTATGCTTTTGACGTTCATATAATATACTTTCATATTTTAAGACTTCCCAAGACTTCGCCTATCGGCTCACTTATAACAAGGTCGGCATTTTTATCGGCAGAAGTGGCGGCTTTATTGATAATAACAAGTTTACTGCCTTTGAAGTAATTTATAAACCCTGCCGCGGGATATACGTTAAGCGATGTACCTCCGATTATCAGTACGTCCGCATTACTGATATACTGCACCGATTTTGTGATTGTATCGTCATTTAACATTTCTTCGTACAACACAACATCAGGCTTGATTATACCCCCACATTCGCATTTAGGCACACCCTTGCTGTTTTCAATATAATCAATATCGTACGATTTTCCGCAATCCATACAGTAGTTTCTAAGAGTCGAACCGTGAAGTTCAAGTACATTTTTACTGCCTGCCATTTGATGAAGTCCGTCTATGTTCTGTGTTATAACCGCTTTCAGTTTTCCTTTTTCTTCAAGTTTTGCAAGTGCGCTATGTGCCTTGTTCGGCTTAACACCTTTTACAATCAGCTTGTCACGATAAAATTTGTAAAATTCCTCCGTATTATTCATAAAAAACGTATGACTTAAAATAGTTTCAGGCGGATAATCGTACTTCATATTATAAAGTCCGTCAACACTTCTGAAATCCGGTATACCGCTTTCTGTTGACACACCTGCACCGCCGAAAAATACAATATTGTCACTTGAATCAATTATCTCTTGTAAAGTCATTTAAACCATCTCCTAATTTATGTCGCCTATCTCATACATTGTCATCGCCAAAACCGCCTCACCTGCTGTTTCCGTGCGCAGTATTCTCTTACCGAGCGTTACTGTATCGATACCGCTTGAATGAAGTTTTTCGGTTTCGCTTAAATCAAAACCGCCCTCCGGACCTATGACAAATCCCACCGACTTAACATCACTTTTTGAAGTTAAAATTTCTTTCAATGTTTTCTGTTCTTCACATTCGTACGGCACAAAGAACAAATCAAATTCTTTTGATTTTTCAATCACTTCATTGATAGTCATAAATTCAGAAACTATCGGAACAATACCCCTGCCCGACTGTTTTGCCGCCGATTCGGCAATCTTTTGCCAACGGTCGATTTTCTTTTTCTCGTCCTTTTTATTGTCTATTTTCACAACACATCTTGAAAGTTTCACAGGCACAATTTCAGAAATGCCAAGCTCCGTTGTTTTCTGAATGATGTACTCCATTTTGGACGCTTTTGGAAGTGCCTGAAAAAGTGTAACCTTTATATTCGGCTCTGTTTCGCTCTTTTGTCTTGATACGATATTCAAAAGAATTTTCTTCGGCTCTATCGTATCGATTTGAGCGTCATAATCCGTTCCCTGTCCGTCACACACCGTAACATTATCGCCTTTTTCAAGACGAAGTACCCTTGAAATATGCGTTACGTCCTCGCTGTCTATTATAATTTGATTATCTGATATTTTATCTTGTGTTACAAAAAATTTAGGCATTTTCAAAAATCCTTTCAAAATTTCTATGACTTATTTTCTCTGCTTGTTCTTCAGTATATCCTCTTGCAAGCAGTCTGTCAAATATTTTATACATATCTTCAACACCGCTTATACCTTCGGGCAGACAGTCAACGCCGTCAAAATCCGCACCGATACCGATATTATCCTCACCGCCAAGCTCCATAAAATGCTCAATATGCTTTACAATATCGTCAATACCGCATTTATCTCTGTTCGTTAAAAACGGCGGATAAAAATTCACTCCGACGCAACCGCCGCTGTTTTTAATAATTTTAAATTGTTCGTCTGTCAAATTTCTTTTATGGGGACATATAAAGTCCGAGCAAGAATGTGTTGCGACAATCGGCATTTTTGTTACCTTTGCAATATCGTAAAATGACTTTCTGTTAAGGTGTGAAACGTCTATAAGCATACCGATTTTATTCATTTCCGCCACAACCGTTTTTCCGAAATCGGTCAGTCCTCTGTTTTCGTCACTTTCCAACGCACCCGAAGCAATATGATTTGAATAGTTCCATGTTAGTGCCGCGATTTTTACGCCGAGCCTGTGATAATTGCGAAGTGCCGAAAGTGAATATATCCCCTCGCCGCCCTCAATGCTTAAAACAGCTTTAACATTCTGCGGTAGATTTTGCGTGTGCGTGTGGAATGTATCTGTTAAATTCATTGTTCTCTCCGCACCGCACGTCTTATATATCAGATCTATAAAGCAAGCAAAAACTTGCGTATAGCTTTTATATTCCGACATTCTTTTTAAATCAACATGACAGTCATTTTCATTAAGGCTTTTACCGTCATCACGCACGCAACACAATGTATCGCAATGTGTGTCAAATACGGAATAGTTGTTTTTAGTGTCCCTGTTCATTTTAGTGTCCCCTTATTAAAAAGCATTTTCAATATGATTAACTTTAACAAGAAATAATTCTCCGTTTTTCTCCTCATAAAATACTTCTATCACATCAAATCGCATATCGGTATTTTCCACATCTGCATAAACCATTGCGGCTTTTTTCACCCGTTCCTGCTTTTTGCGGTCAACATATTCGCTCGGCTCACCGAATAAATTACTTTTTCTCGTCTTTACTTCCACAAAAACAAGTCCGCCGTCCCTTGCGGCGATAATATCAATTTCGCCGAATTTCAAACGGTAATTTCTTTCAAGTATTAAGTAATCCATTTCAACAAGATAATCCTCTGCCGCCTTTTCTCCGAAATCTCCTATTTCCTTTGTCGTCATAATCATTCTCCCAATAATTTTCTTAAAAATGTTCTTCTGTGTATCGGACACGGACCGTATTTTAAAATAGCCTCATTGTGTGCCTTTGTGCCGTAGCCCTTATGCTTTTCAAAGCCGTACTCGGGATACTTTTCCGCCATTTGACATATAAATCTGTCACGGCTCACTTTTGCCAAAATAGACGCCGCCGCTATTGAAATACTCTTACTGTCACCCTTTACAACCGTTTCGTGCGGTATTTCCATTCCGCTTATTCTGTTACCGTCTATAAGTACAAAATCGGGTGCAGTGCTGAGTCCGTTTACCGCACCGTTCATTGCCTCGTACGTTGCGTTTAAAATATTTATTTCGTCAATTCGTTTTTCGTCCACACTGAATATATTATATGCGATTGCCTTTTCGGTTATTTCTTCAAACAATTCTTCTCTCTTTTTTTCGGAAAGTTTTTTTGAGTCGTTTATTCCTTTGATTATAATGTCATTCGGAAGTATAACCGCCGCCGCGTATACAGGACCGGCAAGCGGACCTCTGCCTGCCTCGTCAACTCCTGCAACAACCGTATATCCGTTATCGCGGCAATTATGTTCATACTCATACATCGCCTTTACGCGTGCAATTTCTTCTTCCTCTGTAAGTTTCTTTCTCGGCATATTTTTTCTCCTGATTTCTATTTACCTCTACCAATTTAATATTAAATGTGTTATACTGATATTAAATACACGGAGGTGATTTTTTATGTTGTATCAAAGGGAAATTAACGATCCCGTTTTAATACAATTTATTATTCTTTATACATTAAATCAAGCAAAAGATTATGTTCCGTACAATAATCTTATAAACCTTGTTCTTGATAATTGTAACATTAATTTTCAAGATTTTCAAGTCGCACTTGATAATCTCGAACATACACATCATGTTAAAACCTTTCTTGAAAGTGAACACAACGAAAAATATAAAATAACAAAAAAAGGTATGAATGCAAGTGACCTTTACACTCCAAACATACCTGTTTACATAAAAGAACCTATTGATAATTCTATCAATGAGCTTTTCAATACCGAAAAAGTCCGTAATTCCGTACGCAGTAAGATTACCCGTATACGCAAAAACGAATACAGCGTCGAATGTGAGCTTTACGACGATGACGACACCAACCTTTTAAAGCTTTCACTATATGCCGGCTCGCGTGAAGAGGCAGAACGTATGGCTGTGTATTTCAAGAATGAGCCGAATATCGTTTACGAAACAATTCTTACTGCTTTTAACGAAGAATTACATCATATTAGCGAAGATTGACGCTGATATGACAGTCATAAGTCCTGCAACCGCAACCGAAAGACTGCTCATTGCACCCTCGATTTCACCGATTTCAAGAGCCTTTGTTGTACCGATTGCGTGGGACGCAGTTCCTATCGCAAGACCTTTTGCAACAGGCTCTTTTATTCTGAAAATTTTCAAAACCGCCTCAGCGATTATATTACCGAGTACGCCTGTTATGATAATTACCGCAACGGTTATTGTCTGTATTCCGCCGAGTTCTTCACTCACGCCCATTCCTATTGCCGTTGTGATTGATTTCGGCAAAAGCGTTACATACTGTTCATGCGTAAGTCCGAACAAATACGACATCAAAAGTATACTTCCCATACTTGCCAAAACTCCCGCAAGTATGCCTATAAACACTTCCTTTGCGTGTTCTTTAAGCACGGATATTTGACGGTATAGCGGTATTGCAAGGCAGACCGTTGCAGGTGTTAAAAGATAGCTTATATACTTTGCACCGCTGTTATATGTTTCATAATCAATGTGAAATATCTTTATAACCGCGATTACAAAGATTATTGATACAAGCAACGGATTTAAAACCGAAATTTTCTTTCTTAAAAATATTCCTATCAAATATCCCACAACGCTGATTACCGCACCGAAGAATATGCTGTCTGTCATTATATTATTCATCTTTTTTGCCCTCTTTCTTCTTGCCTGTTTTCATAATCAATTCAGTCGCTTTGCCCGTAACCGCCATAACCACGATTGTCGATATGATTGTTATAACGACAACCGGCAACATCATATCTTTCAAATCGCCCCAAGCAGTTACAAGTCCGACGCCGCCCGGAATAAACATAAGCGGCATTATTTCAATAAGAAAGTCCGAAGTTCTTTCAACGTGTTCAAGCTTTACAACCTTTGTACACAAAAGTATAAGCATTATTATAAGTCCGTATATGCTCGCAGGTACGGGAATAGGTATAAAATAATGCAACAATTCTCCGACAAATGTAACAACCAATATTATAAATAATTGATAAATGTATTTCATAAAAATTCACTCCTACCGTGTTCAAATAAAAAAGGAATACTTCATCAGCATCCCCTTTGGTTTACATCATCATACGTTATTATATCGTTTATATCACGAATAGCCTCAAGGTATTCTCTGCACGCTTTCTTTGCACAATCAAGATTAAGTGTTTTATAATTTCCGCACTCAATCTCACTCGCTCCGAAAACTTCGCCGTCGTGTTTAATTGTCTTTGCCAAAATATCTTTTACCGTTTCAAGAACTTTTTCTTTCGGAACCACATCGCGTACAAGCAAGTAAAAACCTGTTTGACAGCCCATAGGACCGAAATATAACACTTCATTCTTTATATCAGAATTTCTTACGAACGTTGCAAGCATATGCTCAATCGTGTGCATTGTCACATTATCAAGCACCGTTCCGCTGTTCGGTTTACAAAAACGTAAATCGTATGTCACTATATCTACATCAACTCTTGATACATAAATTCCCACACCGAGTTTTCTGTGGTCAACTTGAAAGCTCTTTATTTTATTCACTGTAATTTCCCTCCGTTTATGCTGTTTAAAAGTTCAAGTATAATCTTGATTGAATTTGCCGCCGCCATTTTTGCAAATTCGGGATAATCCATATGTGAATCGTCGTTTGCGCCGTCCGATATTGCACGCAGTACACCGAAAGGCACACCGTTCATATAACAAACGTGTCCGATACTTGCGCCCTCCATTTCAGCGGCAATAGCACCGAAATTGTCTTTTATTCTATCTCTTTGTTCCTGTTTGCTGATGAATTGGTCGCCCGAAGCAATAACACCTCTTTTTGATGTTATTGTGCCTACCTTGCTTACTGCCTGCTCCATTAAATCGGCAAGCTTTTTGTCACAAGGTATATTCACAAGATTAATTCCCGAAATCAAGCCGACAGGGTCACCTATCGGTGATGTGTCCATATCGTGTTCAACAACGCTGTCCGCAACGGCTATGTCGCCGATTTTAAATTCGTCCGAAAGTCCTCCGGCAACACCCACGTTTATCATAATGTCAGGCGAATACTTAAGTATCATAGTCTGTGCACAGACCGCCGCATTTACCTTGCCGACTCCCGCAACCGCAACAACCGTTTCCACGCCGTTAATATTGCCTTTATAAAAATCAATGGTGCTGATTGTTTCCACCACTGCATTGTCCATAAGTCCTTTTAATGCCTGAACCTCAAGGTCCATTGCACCTATTATTCCAACAAGCATATATGTTCCTCCTAACTTTCTATCTATTATATAACTAATAAAATTGCCTGTCAATTTATGTTCTGTACAAATAATTACTCTTTTTTGCTTTATCCTTTGACATTCGGCAAAAAAAGTTGTATAATGATATGACGTTAGGAGAGATTATATGGATTTTGTAGCTATTGACTTTGAAACCGCCACATCAAATTATACAAGCGTATGCAGTCTTGGTATATGTGTGGTGGAAAACAACAAGATAACTGACAGAAAAGAAATTCTTATTAAACCCGAACCGTTTGAGTTTAATGATTATAATATAAAAATACACGGAATTACACCCGATATGGTTGTGAACAAGCCTACGCTTGCGGATTATTGGGATAAGTTAAAGCCGTATCTTGACCACAAAACAGTTATTGCACATAATGCAGGTTTTGATGTCGGTGCACTTTGTGCGACTTTGGAGCATTTTAATATACCGTTCCCGACTTTTGATTATTTGTGTACGGTGAAATTGTCGCAAAAAGCATATCCCGAACTTCCGAGTCATAAATTAAATAATCTTTGTGACGCACTCGGTATTCATTTTCATCATCACCGTGCTTATGATGACGCATATGCCTGTGCCGCGGTTATGGTTAGAATACTTGAAGATTACAGTCTTTTGAACCTTGATGAGGTTGAAGAATGTTTTGAAATGGAAATCGGTCACCTTACTCCGGATACTCATTTGAAGTGTAAAAAGAATAAGAAGAAACAAAAGAAAAATTCAAAGAAAGCCGTCAATGAATGACGGCTTTTTTGATGTTAAATTGTTGTTCGCCACCCCTCAGTCGTTTCACGACAGCTCCCCTCAAGGGGCGCCTTAAAAGCCTCTCCTTGAGGAGAGGTGGCACGAAGTGACGGAGTGGCGGCAAAAAGGACGTTGTGGTGCCGTCCCTTATGAAGTGAAAGCAATTTTCGGGCGACCGATGATCGCCCCTACAACACCACACAAAAAAAGGGCGACCGATGACCGCCCCTACGAACAATGTTTGCCCCGTTTTTTGGAACTCAATGCACTGTCCCATACGAAGTGAATGCGGTTATAATCTACCATACAAGCAACTCTCTCTGTTCTCCTACTTCAATTCTTTAATTTTAAATTCACCGTTTTCGTATATCATATATGTATGCGGATTACCGCCTTTCGGGATTGAAACAGAACCCGGATTTAAGTATGTAAAATCGCCCATATCCTCATTTGCCAAGATATGTGTATGACCATTCACAAGGTAATCTCCTTTTTTTATCGGAGGCAAATTATTCGGATTGTATTTATGACCGTGAGTCAAATACAAGGTCTTTCCGTCAACGAATATAACCGCATAATCGGCAAGGACGGGAAATTCAAGCACCATTTGGTCTACTTCCGTATCGCAGTTACCTCTTACACAAAGTATCTCGTTTTTAATGACGTTTAAAAGTTCAATAACCTTTTTCGGTGCGTAATCTTTCGGCAAATCGTTTCTCGGTCCGTGATAGAGTATATCGCCGAGCAAAATCAACTTTTCTGCTTTTTCCTCTCTGTATGCCTCAACTGTTTTTTGGGCATAGTAGTACGAACCGTGTATATCTGACGCAAACATTAACTTCATATTCATTTCTCCTAATCATGTAATTTTATCGGATCAAATCCCAAGTAATCTCCCGAAACAAGTTTATATTCAATTCCGTTTATTGTCCCCTCAACAGCGTTTCTGTGAGCCGCCGCATGAAGATGACCGTAGATACACTTTGTTACAGGGTACTTTTTCATCATTTGTACAAATTCATTTTCCTTAAGCGAAACAGGCATTGGCGGATAGTGCGTGAACACATATATTTCATTACATTCCTTTACACTGTTTAATGACAATTCAAGTCTTAAAACTTCCCTATCGAATATTTTTCTGTCCTCACCACCGAAATTATCCCAACCCGGATTTATCCAACCGCGAGTACCGCAAATTGCGACGTCCTCATACATAAACGAATTATTCTGTAAAAATTCTATATCATCAAAACCATGCTCTGCGGTAAACTCACGCAATTTATTCATTGTCGTCCACCAATAATCATGATTGCCTTTAAGCAAAATCTTTTTACCGTTCAATTTATGCAAATATTCAAAATCTTTAACACTCTGTTCAAGATACGTTGCCCACGAAAAATCACCCGGCAAAACAACAAAATCATTTTCCTTTACGACCGACTGCCAATTATCCGCCAGACGTTCAACGTAATTTTCCCAGGCCTTACCGAATATATCCATCGGCTTGTCTATTCCGAGCGGAAGGTGTAAATCCGCAATAGTATATAATGCCATACATTTTCTCCTTAAAATTTATGATTATTATTATACCTCAATTTTTTAAATAAATCAAGAAAAAAGGCACTCCGTAGGAGTACCTCTTTTCGTGTCGTGTTGTATTATTCTGCAACAGTTTTTACAACTGTGTGAACACCGTTTATGTTACCCGACAGCTTAATCTGCATTCCTGCCTCATAAGCCGGAATTGTCAATGCGTTATCGGCAATATCTGCCGCTGTAATCTGTGTAAAGTATAGAATATCTTCACTCTTTACGTCTGTTTCGTCAGCATCTTTCTTCAGTGCCAGAACAACAACTTTTGCACCTGTATCGAATACAGGAATGTTTGCAACATTTACCGATGTGCCGTTCTTAGCCGCTGTCATATTTTCATCAACTGCTGTTTCTCCATCTGATGACAACTTTGTAAGAACAAATGCGTTAAACTTATCATTTACCTTATCAAATGTATCCGGTAAATCCAAAGACATTGTCACCTTATTTGCACCGATTGTAAGTTGATCGCCGTATGCTTTCTTTAATGCGATTGATGTAAGTGCGCCGAGATTATTATATGTTGCCGCAACGAATGTAACTTCATCACTGTAGTTAAAGTTCTTTGTAACATCAATTCTCTTAAACTTAGTCTTATCCTCATCTTCAAAACCAAACTTATTGATTTCAAATATATCTGACGACTTAATTGTAAGTTTCTTGCTGTCATTCATACCGCCGCTTGTTGATGATACTCTTACATATACATCTTGAGCGTCTGCCATTGCGTCAACATTTATCTTACCTGACGCATCAATAGTAATCTTGTCACTGCCCAAAGGATATTTGTTTTCTGCATCATAAATATCATACTTAATCAAGTTTGAATTTAGATAAGGGAATTCAATACCCTTTCTTGACGCCTTTGTTGATGCCTGTGCGCTGCCGCCTGCAAGAACTGTCTGTGCGTCAACTGACAATGTCAGCTTATCAGGAGCTATGTTAAAGCTCATTACGTTATCTACGCAAGTACCTGCACTGATGTTGATATGATTTGCAGGGCTTTCTGTAAGATTACGAAGTGCACAAGTCAAGATATATGGTGTGCCTTCCGCACCTGTAAGAGGATTTACTCTCTTACCGTTTTCGTCATACCTATAAACTGTCATTACTGCATAAGCATTTGCGTTACCTGTTGAACACATAACCTGTACATTATACCAAGAATCCTTATCAATAGTCATTGATCCGACTGTCTTGTTACTTGCACCAAGTGCATTCAATGTTGTACCGGAGCTTGAAAGCTGTAAACCAAGCTTACCCTTATCGTTACTGAATACTGTCCAGCCGGCACCGTCCTTTGCGAACTTCATATCAGCCGAGTAAATAACGTCTGCTGATGTATTTGCAGGAAATCCTACAAAATCATAAGCGGCTGTTACATTGTAATAAGCCGAACCGTCCCATGAACCTTCTTCAAGAGTTGCACCTGAAACGTATTCTTCACACGCATTTGATGAAACGTATGTATCTGTGTACTTATCTTCATTACCTGTGTTCATATTTGCAGGAAGTATCTGTACCTTAACAGTACCTTGAACACTGCCCGACTTATTTGTACCTCTTACTGTGATTGTTTGAGGTACTGCGTCTTCTGTAACGCTTAGTACGCCGTCATTTGTGATTGTGATATTTTTGTTGTTTAATGCTCTTAGATTTGCCTCGTTGCAAATAATGTACTTCAAGTCACCGTCGCCCGGTGTTACTGTAGCACCGCCAAGTGATGCAACTGCTGTAATCTGTGTATTTTCACCGACTCTTACTGTTGCTTTATCAGCTGACAAAGTAAGTGTATCGTATGTATCTGTTGATGTGTCAACTGCGTCTACATCAATAGTCTTTGACGCATATACGCCGTTTGCCGCTGTTGCACGAACTGTAATCTTTTGCTTTGACGCATTTGCACCGATTGTAAGCAATCCGCTTTCTGAAATTGTTATGTTTTCGTCATTCAGAACTGCGTCATTTGCCTCGTTATATACTGCCCATGTTACAGCAGGAGCTGTGATGTATTGGTCAAGTCTTGTTGCACCGTAAGTGAACAACATTGTTTCACCGGCTTTAATTGTATCGCTTGAGCTGTCAAGTGAAATTGTATCTGCACCAAGATTATACAGTGCTATATTATCAACACTTGTATTTGCAAGTATGTTTAGATGTGACACACCGTTTCCGTTAGATGCTGCCATATTTCTGAGAGGCATACCCGTAACCTTTTGTACAAATGTCTTTGTGCCGTCTGAATTGTACTTCCATACATACATATCAACATTTGCGTCAGCCGCACTGTAACGTCCTACAAGTGCGATATGATACCATGTATTTGTATCTGCACCAATCTTTGTATCTGTATAATCCTTGCCTCCTCTTTGCATTTGAATTGTACCGTTTCTGAATACAACCGCACCTGCAACCTTCTTATCACCTTTATCTTCAGGTGTAAATCCTGCGCCGTCTGCGTCAAATCTTACGTCAAGTGAAAGCATTACGTCAGCCTTTGTATTGGCCGGATATGCACATTCACTTTCAAGACAATATTCACCGTACTTATTATTGCCGTATGAACCTGTCTTAATATACTTTGTTCCGTCAGGAGCACCGTTTTCGATTGTTGCGGCTACAACTTTATCACCCGTGATTGATGTAAGTGTACTTGATTCACCGTCCATTGACGCTGCCAAAGTATCAAGATTTTGAGGTGTACCTACTGTTGAATCGTCCGCAAACAATCCCACAATACCGTCCACGATTGAATTCTTAACACTTGACAGACTCAAAAGTGCATTATCGCCGTCATCTTCTTTGCTGAACAATGCTGTTGTGTCTGCTTTTTCGCTTTTGCCGATTACAACCGGTTTGCAAATCGGTGTAGCCATATCGCTTTTCCATAGCATAATCTTCATATTGTCTGTTATTACAAAGCTTGATGATACAGGATAATCATTATATGCACCGCTCTTATCAAGTGTAACTTTCTTTGTATCAATGCTCTTTAGAGTTTTATCTGCGTTATAGCTTGCGAATATCAGGTTTGCATTTTCAATAGCGTCTACAGCCGTAACTCTTGCTGTACCGTTAGCATATTCAAGAACTGCATTTGGAGCATTTTCTGCGTTGTATATTACGTTAGCAGTCTTTGTATTTGTATTCATATTGTAACTTACACCGTCAAGGTAGCCAAGTACAGCACCTATATCCGATACAAGTTCACCGTCTTTATACTCAATCTGAGCATTTAACAGGTTCTTGTCAGCACCCTTGTTTACAAACAAAGTTGTTGAACCGTTTTGAATATCAATTTGTGTGTAACCGTCTTTCAAACCGCCTGTGATTGAAACAATCGGCAAGCTGCCGTCTGTGTATGACGGAACGTCACCCTCTGTTTGAATTGTGTATTCAATATTCGGATTGACTTTCTTTAAAGCCTCCAAAGTCTTGATTGCGTCACACAATACGCCTGTTGTTGTATCAGGTCTGTAAGGTGATTTTGTATATCCTGTTATTGTTGTGCCGTTAAGCTTCATTTCATACTTATCAACATCTTCGTCAGGGTCGATTGTGTATGTATTGCCGTCATCTGAGAAATCAGCAGTTGCACTGCTGCCAAGCGTCTTTAGTGACGGAACTGTTTGTTGAATTACCTGTGCAACGTCACCTTGTGCAAATGTACGTTGCATTTTTGTTGTCAAACCGCCTGTCATATTAAGGTCGTCTGTTGAATTGATTGTAGCCGTTACAGGCGCTTGACCTTCAAGAGATGCTGACAGAGTAATTGCGCCTGCATTTCTTGTTGAACGAACAAATATTCTGTTTGTACCACATTCTGCATAGCAGTAATCAGTGTTGTTTGTTGTAATCTTATCGCCTACACCGCTGTTGTAACCGCCAAGAAGAACACCTTCACCGTTTAATGAAAGATTAATCTTGTCATATGCAAGCGGGCAAGTGTTTCCGTCTTTATCTACTACTGCAACGTCAAAGTATGCAATATCACTGCCGTCTGCGATAAGTCCGTCAGGACCTGCAACAGGAGTAATCTTCAATGTTGTTGCCTCGCCTGTTGTTGAGATATAGTCTTCTGCAACGACTTCATCTCTTGCGTCATATGCAACAGCCTTAACTGTACCCGATTCTGTTACATCAATACCTGAGAATGAATATATAAATGTGCTGTCAGGCTTTGTTGATGTACCCTTTAGCTTATCATTAACGTAAAGTTCGACCTTTGAAAGACCTGCCGAACCGATAACGTAAACTGTCTTATTCTTAGGATCACGTTTGCCGTATTCGCCCGTTTCTTCCCAATATGTACCGTTGTACGACTTTAGCGGATAGTTGTATGTATCGTCGCTAAGCTGCGGATAATTCCAGTGACCTACGATATGCAATTTAGGTGTCGTTGACTGAATTGTCTGCATTGTATAGAATACGTCTTTCTTTATTCTTACAGGGTCAACCTTACCTGATGTACGGCAGTTTTCACTACCTGTGTTTCTGTTATGCATATTTGAGTCTGACCATACCATTATAGCCGCAGCCGAATAGTAGTCATTACCTGATAAACCGCCTACACGGTCTGAATAAAATTCGTTATACGCTCTTGCGTCTACCAATGAAAAATCTTCCGATGTAAGGTCGTGTATATCGTAACCGTCCGTCTTTGACGCACCTGCACCAAGCCACTTATTTCTGTAATCATAGTCAGGTGGTGAGAAGTCATCCCATACACGTCTCGGAGCCTCTTCACGGGCATATTCTGTTTCCATAATAGGAACATACTTCTTTATAGCCGCCATTGATGCCTTTGCATTGCTTGCATGTCTGTTAAGCATTGTGCCGACATAATCAGCCGCTTGAATTTGGTCTGTTGATGAAATTGTACGGCAACCGCAGAATCTTTCACCGTTAGGGTCAAGAGTATTCTTTAGGTCTGTCATTTCCTGTTGGTGTGCCGCTGTAACTGCGTTGTTACCTGCTTCCCAGAAAATTACCGATGGCGAGTTTCTGAAATAAATCATTGCGTCACGCATTGCCTCAACACGCTGATCCCATGCTCTTCCGTCAACGTCAGCCTCTTTATCACCAGCCGGACACGCCGATACTACACCGTACTTATCACCCGAACGAATTTGTGACGGCTTCGGCGCAACGTGCATCCAACGGATAAAGTTTGAATTAGATTCTTTGATCCATTGCATATCAAGGTCTTGCAACCAATCGTTTGCCACACCGATTACAGCCCACTCATTTGTTGAACGCTGTGCGTAACCTGTAAGCCATACAGGCTGGTCGTTAATCTTCAAACCGCCGTCGTTTATATCATATTCAACCTTGCGGAAACCTGTTGTTGTCTTTTGAACGTCAAGTACGTTTCCTTCGCTGTCCTTTAGGACTGTATATACGTCATACAAGTTTGGAGAATCAGGGCTCCAGAACTTCATATCTTCACATTTTGCACTTGCAACAATTTTTGTTACATCAACAGTTTCTGTGCTTGTTGCCGCAGGGTTATCGTCATAAGCGTCGTCAGGTACTGTTGTCATAAAGTGAGAATCTGCACCTGTATCTTTTGCTGTCTTAACTGATGTTGCGTCACTTTTAAATGAATATCTCAAATAAGGTTGCTTTGTATGATCTGCGTCAGCATCTGTTGAGTCCTTGTTAGGGTCAACCATTTCAACGACATTTACTTCCAAAGTAACGTCCTTATCTGCATCTTCATTTCTTACTTCGCCCTCAACTGTGATTGTTGCCGACTTTCCTCTTATATCAAAGTCTGTCGCATAAATATAGTTACCTTTTGTTTTAAGGTTATTATATAGCGGCAAAGTCTGATAAGTCTTACTCTTTGCGTAAAGGATTACGTCACCTGTGATACCGCCTTGAACTTCGTTGAAGTCTTTTGTGTTCCATTGATAACCGTTACCGTCTGCCGCACCCGGTTCACTGCCCGGTTTTGTTTCTTTTGTTACCTTTGTTGTGTCAGACTGACCTCTGTCAGCCGCGTTATCTGTCGCAACTGCTATAAGATTGTCTTGACCCGGTTTAACATAGTCTGTAATATCAAAGCCTGTTGCCGCGATACCTGCCTCATAGTAACCGACTATTTCGCCGTTTACATATAGGTAAACAGAGTTTCTTACTGCCTCAAATTCAAGGAAAAGTTTCTTTCCTGCATCTGATTCAGGGATTGTTATATGCTTTCTGTAAAACATAAAACCTCTGTAAAGTCCTGCCTCACCGGCATCGTAACAAGCACCGTCAAACGAATCTTCCGCGTTTATCGGATGCGGTACACTGACCGTATCCCAATCGCTGTCATCATAATCTGCATCGTAAAAGTTCTTTCCGTCTTTTGCGACGCTTGCCGATGCCTTAGCAAGCGGATATTCACTTCCGTCTGCCGCTTTTTTGAACTTCCAGTCGACGTTCATATTATATGTAACCGCCGGACTTTCCGGTTCTTCGTATACAGCAGAAGTTAGTTCTTCGTCTGCAAAAACCGGAACTACCGCTAATGACAACATCATCTGTAATGCCAACAGCAGTGAACAAAAAATACTTATTTTTTTCTTCATTTTTCATTTCCTCCTCTTTTATATGCTTTAATGATTGATTTAATTATATCAAATTTTAAACATTAAAGAATTGCATATCTTGTTTTAAATATTGCAAAAATTGCTTTTCTTTGTGACAACTGTACAGCTTGTATATTTTAATATTGATTTTTTGTGCATTTTTACATACAAAAAAAGCAGTAACCATAGATTACTGCTCTTAATATATCGTTATTTTGCAAAAGTTGTTTTACATTCTGTAAACTTCTTCAGGTGAAACAACCGTTACATTTTCGTCTTTAAGCACTTCAAGTGCCTTTTCGGGATTTTCAACACGAACAATTACAAGTGCACCCTTATCGCTCTTACCGATAAATGCGTACATATATTCAATAGAAATACCTGCATTTTTAAGTTTTTCAATTTCACCTGCAAGTCCGCCCGGTTTATCAGCAACCGCAAGTGCAATAACGTCCGTAACCTTTACGACAAGATTATTGCTCTTTAGAATTTCAGCCGCTTTATCCGGGTCGTTTACAATCATTCTCACAATACCGAAATCAGTAGTATCCGCAATCGACAATGCACTGATGTCGATACCGTTCTTTCCTATTACATTAAGTATATCCGAAAGTCTGCCTGATTTATTTTCCACAAAAACAGATATTTGTTTAATCAGTTTCATAGCTTTTACCTCCCTATTAATCGTGAAGTTTACGGTTATCTATAACTCTCTTTGCCTTACCCTCACTTCTTGTGATGGTTTTTGGCTCAACAAGCGTTACCTTTGCGCCAAGTCCCAACGTACTGCGTAATTTTGCAACTATATTCTTTTCAATCGCCGCAACAGACTTAACATCATCAGAAAGCATGCCCTCCGACATTTCAACTTGTACTTCAAGAGTATCTGTGTTATTTTCTCTGCCGACAATAATCTGATAGTTAGGAGTAATATCGCCGCCGATTTTCAAAAGTACTTCTTCAATCTGTGACGGGAATACGTTTACACCTCTTATAATAAGCATATCATCGGTTCTGCCTGCAGGTTTCTTCATTCTTACAAGTGTTCTTCCACATTCGCATTTTTCGTAATCAAGTACGCATAAGTCACGCGTTCTGTAACGCATCATCGGCATACCCTCTTTTGTAATTGTTGTGAAAACAAGTTCACCGAATGAACCCGGAGGAAGTACTTCTTCTGTATCAGGGTCGATAATTTCAGGAATAAACATATCTTCACAAACGTGCATACCATTTTGAGCAGAACATTCATAAGATACACCCGGGCCTGTGATTTCGGTAAGTCCGTATACGTCATACGCCTTTATACCAAGCGACTGCTCAATCTGATGACGCATATCTTCCGTCCAAGGCTCTGCACCGAATATTCCCGCCTTTAAACTAAGTTGGTCTTTAACGCCCATTTCGTTTATTGTTTCGCCAAGATACATTGCGTATGACGGAGTACAGCAAAGGTGAGTTGCACCGAGTTCAATCATAAGTCTGATTTGTCTTTCGGTGTTACCCGATGATGTAGGGATTGTCATAGCACCGATTCTTTCAGAACCGCCGTGTGCACCCAAACCGCCTGTGAACAAGCCGTAACCATATGACACCTGGACAACCGAATTTTCATCGCCGCCTGCCGCCGCAATCTGTCTTGCCATACAGTCTGCCCACATATCAAGGTCGTTTCTTGTATAACCGGCTACAATCTGTCTGCCTGTTGTACCCGACGATGCGTGTATTCTTACAATATCCTTTTTGTCTGCCGCAAAAAGGTCAAACGGATAATAATCTCTCAAGTCCTGCTTTGTTGTAAAAGGCAACTTTGCAAGATCTTTAAGTTCTTTTATATCCTCAGGCTTTACACCCTTTTTATCCATTCTTTCTCTGTACATCGGAACATTTTCATAAACATTCTTTACTTGTTTTTGGAGTCTTTCAAGCTGAAGTTTTTCAAGCTCGTTTCTGTCCATTGTTTCAATTTCCGGCTGATACATTCCCATTGGGTACATCTCCTTTATTTTTTCTTTTTGTTTCTTATAAGCACTGTCGCTATAACAGCCCAAACAACAATAATTGCGACTGTCCAACCTATATAGGTAGTGAATAAATCATGTAGAGTTTTAATCAATAATTGCACTTTTTACTCCTTAAAGTTCATATCCTAGTTCAAACGCTTTAATATTGACATCAAGGAATTTTTCCGGAACAGTTTCCTTTATAACGTCAATCCAAACATTTTTATCTACGTCCATACTCTTTGCCAAAAGTCCGATTAAAACTACGTTTACAGCCTTGATTGTACCTGCTTTTTCCGCAAGAGAAAGTGCGTCAACAGCCTGCAAATTAATCTTTGCACTAAGTTTTTCTTCAATATTATCAGGATATTCCATAGCACCTGTGATTACAGGCATAGGATTCATTTTTTGAGTATTGGCAATCATCTTACCACCTTTTTTCAAATAAGGTAAAGCACGCATAGCCTCAAGCATTTCAAACGCCAAAATCAAATCCGCCTCACCGCGGTCTATAATAGGTGAATAAACCTTATCACCGTACTTTACATATGTAACAACACTACCGCCGCGTTGGCTCATACCGTGAACCTCGCTGACTTTAACGTCATAACCCTCTTTAATTGCAACCTTACCAAGTATACGGCTTGCAAGAAGTGTACCTTGTCCGCCGACACCGACTATCATTATGTTCATTCTACTTTTCCTCCTTTTCAATCGCACCAAACGGACAGACATTTGTACATAGTCCGCAGCCGTTACACTGTGTTGTGTCAATCTTAACAGTATCGCCGTCTAATGAAATTGCAGGACAGCCGAGTTTCATACACATCTTACACTTCTTACACTTGTCTGTGATGTGACAGTGACCCGAATACTTTTTACGCATATTCGGAAGAAGTGCGCAAGGTCTTTGTGCGATAATAACCGAAGGTTCTTCTCTTTCAACTTCTTCTTTTACGACCTTTTCAAAATTCTTTACGTCAAACGGATCTGCAACAACAACGTGTTCAATACCGATTGACTTGCAAAGTGTTATCAAATTAACTTGCTTTGTTTCTTCCTTACGGATTGTGTAACCTGTTGTAGGGTTATCCTGGTGACCTGTCATACCTGTGATTGAGTTGTCAAGAATAATAACAGTATTGTTACCCTTGTTGTATACAATGTCAACAAGACCTGTAATACCCGAGTGCATAAATGTTGAATCGCCGATTACTGATACAAGTTTCTTATTAAATTCAGCACCTCTTGCTTTTGCCATACCGTGTGCGGCACTGATTGAAGCACCCATACAAATTGTTGTGTCAACGCTTTGCAGAGGAGGTGTTGCACCAAGTGTATAACAGCCTATATCACCCGAAACAACAAGACCGAGTTTCTTTAGTACATAGAATGTACCTCTGTGCGGACAACCTGCACACATTACAGGAGGACGAACAGGTGTAGGCTCATCTATAACGTCAAATTCAGGTGCGTCTGTACCCAAAACAGCTTTCTTAATCATTGACGGTGTATATTCGCCTTGAAGTGTAAATACGTCCTTGCCTATTACATCAACTCCGACGCTCTTACAGAAATCTTCGATAACAGGGTCAAGTTCTTCGATAACGAAAACTTTATCATACTTTGACGCAAATTCTTTTATCTTCTTTTCAGGTAGCGGATAAACTATACCGATTTTCAAATAATCAGCCTTATCGCCAAGTGCTTCTTTTGCATACATATATGCGATACCGCCTGCGATAATACCGATTTTTGAGCCGTTTTCTTCAACTCTGTTAAGAGGTGATGTTTCAGCCATTTCCTTTAGTGCGTTTATTCTGTCCTCAACAACAACGTGACGCTTTATCGCATTACCCGGCATCATTACATACTTCTGCGGATTTTTCTCGTAATCCTTTAATGCAACTTCCTGCTTTTCTTCTTCCTCAACAAGACTCTGTGAATGAGAAACTCTTGTTGAAAGTCTTAAAAATACAGGTGTATCGTATTTTTCGGAAAGTTCATATGCAGTCTTTGTGAACTCCTTACATTCTCCGCTGTCAGACGGCTCTAACATAAGTATTTTAGATGCCTTTGCATAGTGACGTGAATCCTGTTCATTCTGTGATGAGTGCATACCTTGGTCATCGGCAACGCACAATACAAGACCACCGTTTACTCCTGTATAGCTTGCAGTGAAAACAGGGTCAGCCATTACGTTAAGACCGACGTGTTTCATACAAGACATACTTCTTGCGCCGGCGATTGACGCACCGATTGCAACTTCTGCCGCAACCTTTTCATTCGGCGCCCATTCAACGTATATATCGTCATATTTAACTATATTTTCTGTAATCTCGGTACTCGGTGTGCCGGGATATGAGGAAACAACGCTTACACCGGCCTCATAAGCACCGCGTGCAACCGCTTCATTTCCAAGCATTAACTTTTTCATTATGTAATCCTCCTCGTTATTTAACCATTATTATAATTTTAACAAAATTCGCCTCTATCGTCAAGTACATTGTAGAAAAAAGCAACAAAACATATTATACTTTCATATTAAAATACCCATTTGCATTAAACAAATGGGTATCAGTTCGGATTTTGCACGTTCCAAACAATCATTCTAATTCAAATGCACCTGTGTAAAGTTGATAATACTTACCTTTTTGTGCAATAAGCTGTTCGTGATTACCGCGTTCGATAATTCTTCCGAGTTCAAGCACCATAATTACATCTGAATTTCTTACCGTTGAAAGTCTGTGTGCGATAACAAATACTGTACGTCCCGTCATAAGTGCGTCCATACCTCTTTGAACTATCGCCTCTGTTCTTGTATCAATACTTGAAGTTGCTTCGTCAAGTATCATTACAGGAGGGTCTGCAACCGCCGCTCTTGCGATTGACAAAAGCTGTCTTTGACCTTGCGACAAGCTGCCGCCGTCACCCGAAATAACTGTATCGTATCCTTCAGGCAACATATTTATAAACTCATCCGCATTCGCAAGTCTTGCCGCCGCATAAACTTCTTCGTCCGTTGCGTCAAGATTACCGTATCGGATATTTTCCTTAATTGTACCCGTAAACAAGTTTGTATCCTGTAAAACGATACCGAGCGAACGTCTTAAATCTTTCTTTTTGATGCGGTTAATATTAATTCCGTCATAAGTTATCGTACCGTCGGCAATATCATAGAAACGATTTATAAGATTGGTAATCGTAGTCTTACCCGCACCTGTCGCACCGACAAACGCAACCTTTTCGCCGTGGTCGGCATACAATGTTATATCATGCAGTACGATTTTTTCGGGATTATATCCGAAATCAACATCGAAGAATTTAACTTCACCCGTAAGACGTGTGTATTTAACACTGCCGTCCTTTTGAACTTCTTTCCAAGCCCACATATATGTCTTTTCTTCCGTTTCAACTATATTGTCGTTTCTGTCGTACTTAACATTGACAAGTGTAACATCGCCGTTGTCCTGTTCAACTTCTTCATCCATAAGATTAAATATTCTCTCCGCTCCGGCAAGTGCCATAACGATTGAGTTAAGCTGTTGCGATATTTGATTTATCGGCATTGTAAATGATTTTGAAAGTTGCAAAAATGACGCTATAACGCCAAGTGTAAGTCCCGCAACACCGTTTAGTGCAAGTGCACCGCCGATAATAGCTATAAGCACATACTGCAAGTTACCCAAATTAGCCATAATCGGCATTAGGATATTTGCGTATTTATTAGCCTCGGTTGCGTTTTCACAAAGTTCTTCGTTAATCTTATCAAAATCTTCTTTTGAATGTTCTTCGTGACAGAACACCTTAACGACCTTCTGACCGTTAATCATTTCTTCGATATAACCGTTTACCTTACCGATTGACTGCTGTTGTTTTATAAAAAATCTTCCGCTCGCTCCGGCAATCTTCTTTGTTACAAACATCATACAGGTTGCAAACACCAACACAAATATTGCAAGATAAACATTTGATATAAACATTGCAACGACTACCGATATAATTGTGACTGCCGATGAAAACATCTGCGGAATACTCTGTGCCATCATCTGTCTTAGAGTATCTGTATCGTTTGTGTAGTAACTCATTATATCGCCGTGAGTATGTGTATCGAAATATTTAATTGGCAATTTCTGCATATGAGCAAACATATCGTCACGAATTTTCTTTAACACACCCTGTGCGATTGATACCATAGTTCTGTTATAAAACAATGTAGCAAGTATTCCCACTGCATACACAATACCCATTACGCAGATTGCTTTAAGCAAGCCCGTGAATACAGGGTTTGTACTGCCCAAAAGCGGTGTTATATAGTCATCGATAAGCGTACCGATAAACATTGAGCCGGCAACGTTTGCAACGGCACTCAGCAATATACATATCAATACAAAGATAAATCTGAATTTGTATTTCTTCATATATGAAAGAATACGTTTGATTGTCTTACCGGTATTTTGTGCACCGTGTTTATTCATCGTCACCGCCTCCTTTCACCTGTGAATTATATACTTCACTATATATTTCGTTGTTCTTCAAAAGTTCTTCGTGAGTACCTATTCCGTTTATTTCACCGTTATCCATAACAATTATCTTATCTGCGTCTTCGACAGATGAAATTCTCTGTGCAATAATAATCTTTGTTGTATTCGGTATTTCTTCACGGAACGCACGTCTGATACTTGCATCTGTCTTTGTATCAACCGCACTTGTACTGTCGTCCAAAATAAGGATTTTCGGTTTCTTTAACAAAGCTCTTGCGATACAAAGTCTTTGTTTCTGACCGCCCGATACATTTGAACCGCCCTGTTCGATATAAGTATCATACTTATCAGGGAATGTCTGAATAAATTCATCGGCTTGTGCAAGCTTACATACTCTTTCGATTTCTTCATCTGTTGCGTGGTCATTACCCCAACGCAAGTTTTCTTTGATTGTTCCGGAGAACAACACATTTTTCTGAAGTACCATTGCAACCTCGTCACGCAATGACTCAATATCATATTCCTTTACGTTTCTGTCACCGACAATCACTTCACCGTCGGTTGTATCGTAAAGTCTTGGGATAAGCTGTACAAGGCTTGACTTTGAACTTCCCGTACCGCCTATAATTCCGACAGTTTCACCCGATTTAATATCAAGATTTATATTCTTAAGGCAGAGTTTTCTCTTTTTCTTTGAATATCCGAAGTTTACATTTCTGAATGAAATATCGCCGTTTTTAATTTCATATACAGGATTTTCAGGATTTGTAAGATCGCTCTTTTCGTCAAGTATTTCGACGATTCTTTCAGATGACGCTCTTGCCATTGTAATCATTACGAACACCATTGAAAGCATCATAAGGTTCATAAGAATTTGCATTGTATATGCAATAAGGCTTGTAAGCTCACCTGTTGTCATAGTTGACGCAACGATAAGCTTTGCACCGAACCACGATATGAAAAGCATACAGCCGTATGCCGCGAACTGCATAAGCGGTGCGTTAAATGCCAAAAGTTTTTCGGCTTTTACAAAGTCATCGTATATATCTTCAGAAACGTTTTTAAATTTCTTTTCTTCGTAATCTTCTCTTACAAATGATTTAACAACTCTTATACCTCTCAAATTTTCCTGTACAACGTTGTTAAGCTTATCGTATATCTTGAATACACGTTCAAATATCGGGTGTGCGTGAGTCATTATAAAATACAATCCGCCGCCCAAAACAGGAATTGCAAGCAAGAATACAAGTGAAAGTTTATGATTTATTCCGAACGCCATAATAAGTGAGAATATAATCATTATCGGACCTCTTACCGCAATTCTGACTATCATCTGATAAGCATTTTGTACGTTCGTTATATCAGTTGTAAGTCTTGTTACGATACTTGATGCAGAGAATTTATCAATATTTGAAAATGAGAAGTTCTGTACATTATAGAACATATCCTTTCTCAAATTCTTCGCAAAACCTGCCGATGCACTCGCCGCAAATTTACCCGACAATGCACCGAAAACCAATGAAATTACACATGAAATTGCAAGGGCGATACCTATTTTCAATATGTAATTCATATTTCCAGCGTCAATGCCCTTGTCAATAAGCATAGCCATAAGAAGCGGTATTACAACTTCCATAATAACTTCAAGAGTAACAAAAATCGGTGCAAGAATCGAATCACGTTTATACTCTCTTACACTTTTTAATAATGTCTTTATCATCTAATTCCTCCTTTAAAAATGTAGTACGCTACATATTAAGGTAAAAATATACCCTATTTTTCACACTTATCATTGTCTTGGTACATATGTTCGTAAACCTTTGTTAAAAGTTTTTTGAGTTCTTTTTCCTCCTCATCATTTAATGCACCTGTTATCAACGAATCCATATACTTTCTGTGTTCTTTCATTTCACTGCCAAGCTCAAAAGCCTTGTCAAACAAAATAACCTGTCTGCATCTATGGTCCTCCGGATTTACCTCAACACGCACAAAATTATTCTTCTCCATACGCTTTAAAAGTCCGATAATCGTGGAATGTCTTAACCCAAATTCCTGTTCAATCTCCTTTTGCATTACAACATTCTTGCCCTTTTCAAGCATATAAAAAAGTATATTTGCCTGCGAACAGGTTATATCGTATTTCTTCAGATGTGCATTTGCCGCCATAGACATAATCTCATCTATCCTCTTAAAATAAAAGCCTATACCTTTCTTTTTCACAAATACACCTCCTCGCAAAAAAATGTAGCGTACTATACTTTTTGTGTAGTACGCTACATATTATACACATTATTAATATTAATGTCAATAAACCTTTTTCAAAGTTCATATTTTGTTCATTAATTGTTCACGTTATTCGGAAACGTAACATAAATAGTTGTACCTTTGCCGACTTTGCTCTTTACGCGTATAGTCGCATTATGGCAGGCACAAACGTGCTTTACTATTGAAAGTCCCAAGCCTGTACCGCCGACTTTTTTTGAGTGGCTTTTATCAACGCGATAAAAACGTTCAAATATTCTTTCCGTATCTTCGGGCGGTATTCCTATACCCGTATCCTTTACGGACAGTTCCACGCCCTTTGCCGACTCGCCGACAAATACGGTTATTTTTCCGTTATCCTTATTATACTTTATCGCATTGTCAAGCAAGTTATATACAAGCTCACTCACCAATGTCACGTTACCTTTTATGAATGTCGGTATCTTCGTATAATAAATCTGAATACCGCGTTCTTTTGCAGCTTTTTCAAGAACACATATTGCTTCTTCCGTAACCAGTGAAAGGTCGATATTTTCCGGATTTTCAATACTTCTCTGTTCGTCAAGATTTGATAGATTTATTATATCATCTATAAGAGTAAGAAGTCTGTCGGACTCTTTTTCTATCTTTCTGCCAAACTCCTTGACGTCCTCGGTCTTTGCCATGCCGTTGCTTATCATTTGTGCATATCCCGAAATGGTTGTAAGCGGTGTTTTAAGCTCGTGCGAAACATTTGCGGTAAATTCACGTCTGATTTTTTCCGTCTTTTCTTTTTCCGCATTTTGATTTGCTATTCTTGCAAAAAACGGTTTCAACTCGTCATATATTTCCACCTTGCCGATATTATTAATATCTACATCGTTAATCGGATCTAATATGTATTTTGTAAGATGTTTTGCACTGACAAAAGATGCTGCAAGAACACATATTAAAATTGCTATGACCATAGGCAATATGCTTAAACTCATATAAAGTATGACTTTTGTTGACTGCGACATTCTGAGTATATTGCCACTGTTAAGCCTTACGGCATAATAATATATCTTTGAACCTATTGTTTCGGAATTACGACTGCTACTGCCACTGCCGTATTTTATAGCCTGTACAATTTCCGGTCTTTCAAGGTGATTTTCCATCACCGCCGTATCCGCCTCATTATCGTACACAACAGTACCGTCTTGACGGATAAGCGTTACACGAATATCCGCAGTATCATCGTACATTCTGTGTAAAGTATCAAGAGCAATGCCTTCATCAAAATCATTCAGGCACTGCTCCAATATTTTTGTTCTTGATTTTAAATCCGTTTTTTCTTTGTTTGAATATTGTGTACAATAGGCTATAAATGTAAGTAATGTGCTTACTATAACAGCCGTAATAGTAAGCGCTTTAAGTGTATTATTTATAGCTTTTCTCATATCTTATATCCTACATTTCTTATAGTTTCGATACACTTACCCTTTTCGCCGAGTTTATGTCTTAAACTTCCTATATGAACGTCCAGCGTTCTGCTTTCACCCTCAAAGTGATAACCCCATATCTTTTCAAGCAAAACCTCTCTCGGCACAACTGTGCCTTTGTTTTTCAGAAGATATTTAAGAAGTTCAAATTCTTTAAACGTTATCGCAATATCCTTCCCGTCAACCTTTACATTCCTGCTTTGGTTGTCCAAAATGATACCCTTGTATTCGATTATATCAGAACCGGCTTGCGGACCACTCCTGCGAAGGACTGCTTTAATTCTTGAAATAAGTTCCATAACGCCGAAAGGCTTTGTTACATAGTCGTCCGCTCCGTATTCAAAGCCTTTGACTTTGTCACTTTCAGTACCTTTGGCTGTTATCATAATAACAGGAACATTTTTTGTCGTATCGTTGTTTCGTATGTCTTTCAGTATAGCAATTCCGTCTTTATCCGGCAGCATTATATCCAAAAGCACCATTGACGGCAAACGCTCGCCAAGTCGTTTTTCAAAATCTGAGGCACTTTCAAAGCCCTCTGCCTCAAACCCTGCCGATTTCACTGCATACGTTATTAAATCTCTTATTCCCTCATCATCTTCGACGCAATAAATCAAATCCATAAAGCAATCCCCCATTTATACATTATTCAACTTCTGATGATACCGAAAACGGCAATATATACTTTTTACCGAATTCAACGCACAACTCTTTATATTCAGGATTGTTTCGTCTGTTACTCATAACGTGGTGCACATCATAATTTTCGTCATTGAGTTCAATGATAGCTGCAGCAACGTTTGCACAGTGATCAGATATTTTTTCAAGTGCAGTAATGTAATCGGTAAATACAAAGCCTTGATTTACACTGCATCTGCCCTCTTGCATACGCTTTATATGACGATTTTTAAGGTCATTTCTAAGTCTGTCGATAACGTCCTCCAAAGGCTCAACCTTATTAGCAAGTTTAACGTCATCCTTTGAAAATGCACTGATTGTAAGGTCGATAATTTCACCAACGGCATTAACCATTATAGTGATTTCCTGTCTTGCCTTATCGGAGAAATGAACGTCCTTATCACGTTTTTCTCTCGCCGTAAATACCAAATCTGCTGTATAGTCCGTCATTTTCTCAAAATCGGATATTGCGTGAAGAAGTATTGAAACTTTCTGTGAATCCGACTCATTCAAGCTCTTTGCCGAAAGCTTTACAAGATATGCACCGAGTGCATCCTCATATTCATCGGCAAGATTTTCTGTTTCTATAATTTTCTTATCTATCGACTCTGAATACTTTGCAACACATTCCTGTGCCATGGTAAAGCTCTCTTTTACCATATATGCCATATTTGTAGCAAGCGTCATACATTGTTCAACAGCGAATGACGGAGTTTGCAAAAATCTTTCGTCAAGCAAACCGAATGCGCTTTCTTCCGCACCCTCTTTAATTGTCATTCTTGCCAGTTTTTCAAGTAACTTGTTAAACGGCAACAATACAGCCGTTGCAACAACATTGAATATCGTATGAACTATTGCGATATTAAACGGTGTAACAGAATCGCTTACAAATGCAAAATTGAAGATTGCGTTTGCCACATAGAATGATACAAGGAATAAAACCGTACCTATAATATTGAAATACAAATGCACCATTGCGGCACGTTTTGCGTTTTTGCTTGCACCGATACATGATATAAGCGCAGTCACACAAGTACCTATATTTTGTCCCATAATTATAGGAATTGCCGCACCGAATGTTATTTTACCCGTAGAAGAAAGTGCCTGAAGTATACCGACAGATGCAGATGACGATTGTATAACAGCCGTTAAAACAGCACCTGCAAGCACACCTAAAATAGGATTTTGGAACATTGTAAGTATGTTTGTAAATGCCTCAACATCTTTTAAAGGCTCAACAGCCGCCGACATTGTTTCCATACCGAACATAAGTACCGCAAAACCAAGAAGTATGTTACCGATATTCTTCTTAGAGTCGCTCTTTGCAGCCATTGTAAATACAATACCGATAAGTGCTAAAACCGGAGTGAAGTTAGCCGGCTTACAGAGTTGAATCCAAAAGCTGTCCCCCTGTATACCGGAAAGGCTCAATATCCATGATGTAACAGTCGTACCGATATTTGCACCCATTATAATACCGATAGCCTGTCCGAGTTTCATAATGCCTGAGTTTACAAAACCTACAACCATAACCGTAGTAGCTGAAGATGACTGTATAACCGCCGTAACGGCAGCACCCAAAGCAACACCTTTTATAGGATTTGACGTAAGTTTTTCAAGTATCTGTTCAAACTTACCGCCGCCAAGCTTTTCAAGACCGCTGCCCATTACGTTCATTCCGTAAAGGAACATCGCCAGTCCTCCGAACAATGAAAATAAACCAAAAATGTTCATAATTTTATCCCCTTATTTATATTTTATAAAATCCTCTAAGCTAATTATATATAATCTATGTAAAATTGTATTCAAGCCTATCTTAAATTTATGTAAAATCTTTTAAAACTCGCCAATATTCGATTAATTTTTCAAGCGAAAACATTGCGTTTGCAGGGCTTGTAGACGGCAGTTTTACCGCATTTAAGTCAGAATTGTATTTTACAAACAATTTATACGCGGTATTTCCGTTTGTAAAGATTTTTTTAATTTCAGCCGTTTGTAAAATCCGTCTTAAATCATTCGGCGTAACATTTTTTATAGAGCTGTCGGACGAACCTTCTATGTCACAGCTTGCAATAACGTCCCAAACCGCAATATTATGTTTTATCAAAAATGCTTTTTTCTCCTCTGTCGTGCCCGGACAGACGTCATTCATAACATTCGCAAGCACCTTCCAAAACCTGTTCTGCGGATGACCGTAGAAAAAGTTTGCTTCACGTGATTTTACAGACGGGAAACTGCCGAGTATAAGTATTTTTGAATTTTTATCGTATATGGGTTCTATTGTATGAAATTCCATTTCTATCACCTCTTAAATAATACTGTATAAACCTTAAATACACCTTAATTTTATAAAAATATCAGTGAAAATCAAATTTTGTATTGACTATTATATTTTTATATTATATCATAAAAATATTCATAAATAAAGAAAGGATTATAGATTATGAAAACAGCAAACGCACCATTGTTTAAAGACCCTATTCATAACGGAGCCGCCGACCCTGTCGTTATATATAATGAAGAAACAGGCACTCATTATATGCTTTACACCGCAAGACGCGCAGACGTTGAAGAAGAAGGCGTAATGTGGGTACACGGTACTGATATAGGAATTGCGGAAAGTAAAGACAACGGCAATTCATGGGAATATATAGGCATATGCAAAGGCCTTGGATACGGCGAAGGCAAAAATACATATTGGGCACCGGAGGTTATACGTTTCGGCGAACTTTATCATATGTATGTAAGCTATGTTCCGGGAATTCCTGCTGACTGGAATCACCCGCGTTACATTCTTCACTACACATCAAAAAATTTGATTGATTGGAATTTTGAAAGCAAGCTTAACCTTTCATCAGAAAAAATTATTGACGCTTGTGTATTCAGACTACCGAACGGTATTTTCAGAATGTGGTACAAGGACGAGCGGAACGGCTCTCATACATATTTTGCCGACAGCAAGGACTTATATAATTGGGAAGTTAAAGGCTGTGCCGCCGATGATGTTCCGCACGAGGGCGCTAATGTATTTGAATTTGGCGGTAAGTATTGGCTTATAACCGACTGTTGGAGCGGTTTGGACGTCTATTATTCGGACGACCTTACGACTTGGACAAAGCAAAGCAGTCGTATTCTTGACGTAGGCGGTACAAGAGAAGATGACGGAGTTATCGCAAATCACGCCGATGTATATGTAACGGACAACAACGCATATATTTTCTACTTCACTCACCCTGACAGACAAAAAAATATGCTTGAAAATAATATCGGAAACGAACGCAGAACATCAATTCAAGTTGCCGAACTTGAAGTTAAAGACGGTGTTTTGGTATGTGACAGAAATAAGGATATATCGGTTAAACTTAAATAATATAAAAAGGTTAGACGAAATTCCGTCTAACCTTTTGTATTACTTTGATGTAGTTATGCTTATACTGTTTCCGTCACTTGTCATTACAATATCGCCGCTTTCATCAGTGCGATACACTTCCACACCCGCGTCACTTAGTTTACTTAAAGTTTCTTCATTAGGGTGACCGTATGAATTGCCTTTTTCTACACTTATCACGGCATACTGCGGCATAACTTCACGCAAAAACGGATATGACGTTGATGTTCTTGAACCGTGATGACCGACTTTAAGCACCGTTGATTTCAAATCCGCACCGCTGTTTAATATTTCTTCTTCCTCGTCGCTTTCGGCGTCACCCGTAAATAAGAATGACGTATTTCCGTATGTGATTTTTAATACTATTGACGTACTGTTTAAATCCTTGCCGTTTTCGTCAACAGGTCCTAAAAATTCAACCGTACTGCTGCCAAGCTGAATTTCGTCACCGACATTCGGGTGCTTGATTTCAACATTTTGTTCTTCGGCTTTTTTCTTGAAATTTTTATATGCCTTTGTATTCGCCTCTGTTTTCGGTGCATATATGTTGTCCGCTTTTGTTACCGACAACGCACCCGACAAACCGCCGACATGGTCCTCATGAGCATGAGAACACACAACATAATTAAGCTCCGTAACATCTTCTTTCTTTAAATATGCCGCTACCACATTACTGTCCGCAACATTTCCGCCGTCTATCATCATCGTTTCGCCGTCACATTCTATAAGCGCCGAATCGGCTTGTCCTACATCTATAAAATGCACCTCAAAATTCGAATTTTCGGGTATATCCGACGGGTTTACATTACTTCCCAATATTCCGAATGACATAACAAATGCCATTAACATATTTAAAATCTTGCTCATCTTCTACTCTCCCTTCATATATAAAATTATTATAACTTATAATTGACTTAATCTGCAAGTATTTTGTTGATTATTTTGATGTTTAATGTTAAAATATCTGTATAGTATAAATTTGAAAGGATATTGTATATGTTAAATGCTGTGTTTTTTCCGTTTTCGGAAATGTATATAAATCACGTTAAATCATCGAAAAAATATGATATGAAGATACAGCACTACCATGACGCATATGAAATATATTTGCAGGCGGACGGTGAGCGATACTTGTTCCTTGACGATATTTGTTACACGTTAAAGCAAGGCGATTTGGTAATTTTAAAGCCGTTTGACATTCACTATATGGAAAGCCGCGACATTGATTTTTACGAAAGATATGTTTTGAATTTCAGCAGTGATATGCTGAGCGGAATTTTGACAAAAACAGAAACCGATATTCTTTTCGATAACATCAAGTCGTGCGTATTCCATCTTAATGATGAGCAATTTACTCTTATTCTCGATTACTTCAAAAAAATTGACGCATTTTCAAACAGAATAGGTTTGCTTTCCGAAAAACTTGCGTTAAGCAGTGTTTTTCAGCTTGTTTCTGTAATTAAAGACCTTTCAAAAAATGCCGAAATTATCACAAGTCAAAATACTCCGCTCGAAATAGTTACGGCGATTGACTATATAAACAATCACTATAAAGAGGACATAAACCTTGACATTATAACCGAAGTCGTGCATATCAGCAAATATCATTTTTCACGACTTTTCCACAAAGCAACGGGTGCAACGTTTCTGCAATATTTATACAATGTGCGTCTTGTAAATGTCCATTCCCTGCTTGCCGAAACAAATTTAAACTTAAACGAAATCGCTATTCATACAGGCTTTTCGTCAAGTGCGCATTTATCAAGAATTTTCAAGCAAGTGTACAATGTTTCACCGCAAAAATTCAGACGTATGTTAAAAGAGAAATCAAAAAAGCAGTGATTAACACTGCTTTTTATTATTGCTGAAGTTGTTTTTTGAATATTGTTCTGAAAATCAATCTTGCAAGCGGTCCTGCAAAAAATATTTGCCAGCACAATGCCATTGGGAAATTCATAGCTGTTGTTTGCAACCATACCGCAACAATTTCTTTGCCCGGATTTTTAAACAACAATGTTGCAATCATACTCATTGTCGGACACATAATACATACAATCATTGACGAAATTGCAAGCGTGATAAAGAACGGATTATCCACTCCCGGTCTTATAAATCTGAATGCAAGCTTTGTCGCAAGTTTTTCGACTGCGAAAAACTCAAGTATGAATGCGGCAGGCCACATTATAACCATTTCATGAAATGCAAGCAAGAACACCTCATTGCTCATCTGTCCCTTGTTCAGGCTGATATTATAGCATATCATTGCGTACACCATAATAAAAGCCATAATCAGTGTGAAAATAATGTTTTGAAATTTTGTCTTTGGCATAAATTTTTACCCTCTTTTCTTAAATTTACGCAAAAAAACAACACATCCGTGTTGTTCGTTATCATCGTTAAGCACAATGTGTCGTTTCCAATTATATACCAAAGCATTATTAAATTGCGAGGATTATTTTAACATAACCAGTCTGTGTTGTCAATACCTTTCTCTAAAAATAATCAAAAATCACATCGCAAGATGTGATTTTTGGAGCTGTCGACAGGCTTAATTACTTACCCATTCTCCGACCGATTCATTTGTTACAACATTTACGTTTCCGGAGAAATCGGACGTATAAAGCTTACCGCTTTTTTTATCCACAAAGTAAATTTTATCATTTTCAACATCGAATTTTTTTACTGCTTTATCATAAATACACGTCAAGTCGCTTGCGTCAAGACTGCCTATATAAAGTCCGTTATACGAAGTTATAAGTCTGCCGTCCGCAGTCTTCACATCGTCTGCATAACAAACATAATTATTGTCACTGCCGTCAAGATTTACGCGGTAAACCTCCTCACGGAAAGGGTTTTTATAATAAATCGTATCTCCCCACTGTGCAATAAGTTCAATATTTATCCATGACGCGTCACCCTTTACGACCAAATGTTGATCTGTTCCGTCTATGTTCATACAATAAATATCTTTTCCGTTATCTTGATTTACAAACAGAATTTTATCTGTCGGCGTTTGCTTTTTACAAATAAGCGAATTAATTTGATTTAAGGTCTTAACTTCACTTCCGTCACGGCTAATTCTCATCAAATTACCGTACCAAACACCGTTTTCGACAAACAGATAATCTCCGTAATAAAAACAGTTAAACGGATACAGCTTAACATCATTGTCACCCATGCTTAATTTCACAAGTGACGTTCCGTCAAGAGTAATTCCGTACATTATATTGTCATTATCCAAGTTGAAATATATGTAATCCTTGTACTTTTTAGGGTATCTGACCGAATTGTCCGTAAGTCGTTCAACGTCGCCGCTGTCAATATTCATACGATAAAGAACGCCGCTCTTTTTTCCTCCGTCCGATTCCTGATAATATATCCACCCATCATCAACGGCAATTTTATTGACCGTTTTATTGATAAGTTCCTCTTCACCCGATATGTCATTTGCTCGGTAAAGGTGTCTGTCATTTTTAGACAAATAGTAAACATTATTGTCATACATCTCAAGTTCACAGACGCTGTTATCAGATAATTTTTGTCTGTTTGCACTGTTTTTGTCTACTGAATATAGCTTTTGATAATCAGAATCGGATGCATAGTATACCGTACCGCTTTCGTTTATACGGCTGTCTATAACAACTCTGTTGTTTTCACCGTCCCAACCGACAGTTGCGCCTAAAGTTTCGGAAACCGCTCTTACGGGAACATATGTTCTATCATCAATTATTTTAGCAGGTACGTCAAGCTGAATTTGGTCAACCCAAATTGCCGAACCGTCTGAATTATATACTCCCGTACTCATAATTTGATTATCAACAGGCACGCATATAAATTCGCCGTTTCTCTCAGCCCAAACCGTTCTGCCGTTATTGTCCCACGACACATTTGCACCGAAAGCCTCAAATATCGCTCTCATCGGTACAAGTACACGTTCGTCAATATTCCTCGGATTAACGTCACATTCTAATTTTTCGCCGTCAATATATACTTCTATAACGTCATTAGCAAAAGCATTTACGCACGGCAACATAATTACTCCGCTTATCAAAAGTGCAATCAGTTTTTTCAAGATAATCGCTCCTTTATTACAGCATAAATATCATCATTTATATCTTCGACACTTCTTATTTTTCCGTTTTCAACACATGAAATATGTTTCCAGCCGAAACGTTTTGATACGTATACTGCATTATCATAGCTTTTTTGAAGATACGATATATCACTCTCGTGTATATCCTTTTTATCCCCACCGTTTGACTTGTTCGCCCTGTCTTTCATTAATTCTATACCGTACTTTGGCGGCATATCAAGAAATATCGTAACGTTCGGACGCGGAAGTCCGTAAACATTGTATTCAAGGTCGTCAAGCCACGTTAAAAACTTGTCTTTTTCTTCTTGATTTTCGATTTTGCTTGCCTGATGTATAAGATTTGACGACACATATCTGTCTGCTAAAATCAATGTACCGTTTTCGTAATCCTTTCCCCAATCGGTTTTATACGTCGCAAATCTGTCAGCCGCAAAAAACGTTGATGTGGCATACGCATTCACATCTGACGGCTTGTCGCCGAATTCACCGTTTAGGTACATTTTTACAAGTGTTGATGATGGGTTGTCATACGCCGGAAACGACACAGACTTTATTTTTAATTTGTTATTTTCAAGACGTTTTTTTAAAAGTTCCGTCTGTGTTTGCTTTCCGCTTGCGTCAACGCCGTCAATCGCTATAAGTATCCCCATAATTTCTCCTAAAATCAGTCTTGTTTGTATTTTTTTCCTTTTGCAATTACCGTTGCCGCAAATTTAGGCAATTCCATCATTCTTCCTATACGCCAAGGCTCTTTGCAAAGTCTGTAAAACCATTCCATACCTGTTTTACAGAATATTTCAGGTGCGCGTTCAACTTTTCCGGCAAATACGTCAAGACTTCCGCCAATGCCCATCGCAACGCGTACTTTAAGTGCATCTCTGTTTCTTTCAATCCACTGTTCCTGCTTAGGCGCACCTAAGCATACAAAAACAATATCCGCACCTGAATTATTGATTTCCTCAACAATTTCAGCTTCTTCTTCCGGCTTGAAATATCCGTTTCTTGTACCGACAATATTAAGGTCGGTGTATTCTTCCAAAAGCTTTTTCTTTGCCTCTTCCGCAACACCCGGCTTACCTCCAAAAAGGAACAGCTTGTGGTCTGTGTAGTTCATTTTTTGCAAAACCTGTCTTGCAATGTCATATCCTGCCGCACGTTCGCTTATAGGCTTTTTCAAAATCTTTGACGCATGCACAACGCCTATGCCGTCGGCAGTAAGCAAGTCAGCATTATTAAGAAGTTTACAAAATTTTTCGTCTTTGTATGCAAGCATAATTATTTCCGAATTAGGCGTGTATACCGCATGAAACTTATCTTCGTCCAAAAAACGCATAATGCAGTCAGTAGCCTGTGAAATGTTCACCATGTCAACGTGAACACCAAGTATGTTTACTTTATCCATGTTCTTCTCCTTGCTTTGAATATATTTTTTTGCCACCACTCCGTCACTTCGTGACATCTCTCCTCAAGGAGAGGCTTTTCGGCTCCCATTGAGGGGAGCTGTCGGCATTGCCGACTGTGGGGTGGCTTTTTCGGGCGACCAATGTTCGCCTCTACGAATATCTATTATCTGTTATCTATTTTTGTATACTCCTTACTGTGTACCATCGACTTATATGCCGGTCTGATAATTCTGCCGCAGCCGATAACTTCTTCAAGTCTATGTGCGCACCAGCCGACAATTCTTGAAATAGCGAAAAGCGGTGTATACATTTCGGTAGGTATGCCGAGCATTTTATAAACAAAGCCCGAATACATATCAACATTCGCACACATAACCTTATGATTATTTTTAACTTCCGCAAATACACCCGGTGTAAGACGTTCAACACTGCAATACAGTTTAAATTCCTTTTCAAATTCAGGGTGATTTGAAACAAGCTGACCTGCTTTTTCTTTAAGCAAAATACATCTTGGGTCACTGTATGTATAAATAGCGTGTCCCATACCGTATATAAGTCCCGAACCGTCAAAAGCCTCTTTACGAAGAATTTTTGCAAGGAAGGCCTTAACCTCCTCATCATCTTCCCAGTGCTTAACGTTTGCCTTGATTTCTTCCATCATACCCATAACTTTTGCGTTTGCACCACCGTGCTTAGGACCTTTAAGTGAGCCGATAGCCGCCGCAATAGCAGAATATGTATCAGTATCCGATGAAGAAACAACTCTTGTCGTAAATGCCGAGTTGTTACCGCCGCCGTGTTCAGCGTGTATCATAAGCAATACATCAAGCATTTCCGCTTCTTCACGAGTATATTTATTATCGGGTCTTATCATATAAAGCAGATTCTCAGCTGTTGACAATCTTGGCTGCGGTGTGTGAAGATACAGACTTTTTCCGTCATGATAATGGCTCTTCGCCTGATAGCCATATGCCGCCATTACAGGAAGTCTTGCAATCAATTCTATTGACTGACGCAAGATATTACCCGTTGAAATATCATCCGGATTTGAGTCATACGAATAAGATGCAAGTACGGAACGGGCAATTTTATTCATTATATTCTTACTCGGAGCTTTCAAAATCATATCTTCCGCAAAGCCTTCCGGCAATACACGAAGATTTCCGATAAGTCTTGAAAAATCGTCCAAAGTCTTTTTATCCGGAAGATGTCCGAATAACAGCAGATATGCTACTTCTTCAAAACCAAATCTCTTCTCTTTTTCACAGCTTTTAACTATATCTGTAAGGTCATAACCACGGTATCTCAAATGACCTTCCATAGGAATTTTTTCACCGTCATCAATATAGTAACCCAAGACCGCACCGACAGAAGTAAGTCCTGCCATTACACCTGTACCGTCATCGTTTCTCAAACCTCTTTTAACGCTGTACTGCTTAAAAAGTTCCTTTGAAAACGGCTGATACACATCTGATGCCTCTTCCTGAAATCTCTCTTGTAATCTCTTTTTATCCTCTTCCTTTAACATATCTCCACTTCCCTTCCGCTCCGCTATATCAGAGCTTGAAATTTATATCAGACTTATTTGATTGTCCTCTCCCCTTAAAATTCCTCCGGCTGCCGGAATATTTTTCGGTCTGTAATGCTCAATGTCCTCAACCGTGCATTGTTCTTTGTCTACAACCTTAACAACCTTTGCGTCTTTTTTACGCAACGTTATTACCTGTATACCCTGTGTACTCTTTGTCGCTTTAAGAGGAATTTTTTCCGTATTAACCAATAACACTCTGTTATTATCCGACATCAGAACAACATCTTTATCTTCATCAAGAAGTCTTATATCACATATCGGCGACTTATTTCCGTATGCACCGATAAGTTTTTTACGATTTGTCTTAGTTTCATAATTTGAAAGCGCAACTTTCGCCATTTTACCGTTTTCAAACGTAAACAGCATTTCGCCCTTATAATCCGTTGTTACAACAGTATACACTATTTTTTCATCTTCTTCAAGTCCAAGTATTCCCGGCAGGTACTCGCCCATAGTGCTTACCTTTGCATCTGCAAGGTCATATGTTTTCATTTTATATGCAACGCACTTATTTGAGAAGAATATAAGTTCGGATTTATTTGTCGATTCCATTGTCTGAACAATTTCATCTGTTTCCTTTAATTTATGCTCCGTTGTGCTTGAACGAAGTGATACGGCTGAAATCTTCTTAATATAATTATCTCTTGTTACGAAAATTGTAAGCGGATAATCGTCTATATTTTCCGTTTCGTTATACTCCGTTATTTCCTCACCGCTGATTAAAGTCGTCTTTCTTTCCTGACCGTATTTCTTTGCGATTTTCTTTAACTGGTCTGCGATAATATTCTTAACCTCGTTATCGTCACCCAAAATACGGTTCAGTTCTTCAAGTTCCTCCATAAGTTTTTCAATCTCTGCGGTTCTGTTTAGGATATATTCCTTGTTCAAACTGCGAAGTTTGATTTCCGCAATGTACTCCGCTTGAACTTCATCAATGTCAAATCCCTCCATAAGATTGGGAACAACATCGGTATCTTTTTCCGTATGGCGAATTATTGCAATTGCTTTGTCAATATCAAGCAAAATCTTTTTAAGACCTGTTAAAAGGTGAAGTTTTTCGCTTTTTTTATCAATATCATATTTAATACCGTTTTTAACGCAGTTCATTCTGAACAGTATCCACTGCTGTAAAATTTGCTTAACGCCCAGAACCATAGGTCTTGCATTAATCAAGATATTGAAGTTACAGCTAAAACTGTCCTCAAGCGGTGTCAGTTTATAAAGTTTTGTCATAAGCATATCGGGATCAACGCCACGTTTTAAATCAAGTGCGATTTGAAAACCGTCAAGACCTGTTTCGTCACGTGCGTCTGAAATTTCTTTCAGTTTGTTCGCTTTTACAAGCTCCATAATCTTGCCGATTATCGCTTCGACTGTTGTTGTATAAGGAATTTCGTTGATTTCGATGCAGTTATTTGCCTTGTCGTAAGTATATTTTGCACGAAGTTTAAAACTTCCGCGGCCTGTTTCGTAAATCTTACGCATTTCGCTTTCAGAGTAAATAAGGTCCGCTCCCATTGAAAAGTCAGGTGCAGGCATATATTTAATCACGTCCGCATTTTCATTTTTCATACAAGCAATAGTCGCGTCACAAACTTCTTTAAGATTGAATGAACAAATATTACTTGCCATACCTACGGCAATACCTTGATTTGGGTTTATAAGAATATTCGGAAACGCAACCGGCAAAAGCGTCGGTTCTTTCATTTCACCGTCATAACTGTCTGTAAACTCAACCGTATTCTTATTAATATCCTTAAACAGTTCCGCACATATCGGATCAAGTCTTACCTCCGTATATCTTGACGCCGCATATGCCATATCTCTCGAATACTGCTTACCGAAGTTACCCTGCGACTCGACAAGCGGGTGCAAAAGTGCCTCGTTACCGCGTGTCAAACGTACCATTGTTTCATATATGGCACTGTCACCGTGAGGGTTTAATTTCATTGTCTGTCCGACTACGTTAGCCGATTTTGTAAGTTTTCCTCCCAAAAGTCCCATTGTATACATTGTGTACAAAAGCTTTCTGTGAGCAGGCTTAAGTCCGTCTATTTCAGGAATTGCCCTCGATACGATAACGCTCATCGCATAGGGCATATAGTTCTGCTCAAGTGTTTCGGTAATGGGCTGTTCGTCTATCGGAGCATATATAATCTCTTTTTCTTCTACTTTCTTTTTTTTCCTTGCCATAAAATTCTCCTATCCTTTATGATAAGTCAAGCATTTCCATATATTTTCCGCCATTGTCGGCAATGTACTCTTTTCTGTCCGTAATATTATCGCCAAGCAATACGTCAAACATTCTCGATGTGCTTTCCGCATTTTCCGGCGTCACTCTTATAAGCCGTCTTGTTGACGGGTGCATTGTCGTAAGACTCATCATATCAGGCTCGTTTTCACCAAGACCTTTTGAACGTTTAATGTCGTATTCGTCACGTTCTTTCGACAATCCGTCCTCTGTAAATTTCTTTAATATTTCTTCCTTTTCGCCGTCTGTATACGCAAAATGTTTTTCACCCTTACGCTTTGTCTTTGTAATCGTTATTTCATAAAGCGGTGATTCGGCAATATACACCTTGCCTTTTTCGATAAGTGTAGGCATAAGGCGGTATATCATTGTAAGAACAAGCGTTCTGATTTGGAAACCGTCAACGTCGGCATCTGTACAGATAATAACCTTGTCCCAACGCAAATTGTCAAGATTAAAACTTTCAATATTTTTATTATGAGTAGACTTAATCTCCACACCGCAGCCAAGCACTTTTACAAGGTCGGTTATAATATCGCTCTTAAAAATTCTCGGATAATCGGCTTTCAGACAATTCAGTATCTTACCTCTGATCGGCATAATCGCCTGAAACATCGGATCACGCGCCAATTTACACGAACCTAAAGCCGAGTCGCCCTCCACTATATAAACTTCACGCTGTGAAACGTCCTTACTTCTGCAATCAACGAACTTTTCAACTCTGTTCGTTATATCCATTGTACCCGTAAGTTTCTTTTTTATATCAATTCTTGCCTTTTCGGCATTTTCACGGCTCTTTTTATTGACAAGAACTTGATTTGCGATTTTTTCGGCGTCTGTTTTGTTTTCTATAAAGTAAACTTCAAGCTGTTGACGTAAAAATTCCGTCATTGCGTCTTGAATAAATTTGTTATTTATCGCTTTTTTCGTTTGGTTTTCGTAACTTGTCTGAGTTGAGAATGAATTTATAACAAGCGCCAAACAGTCCGCAACGTCCGCAAATGTTATTTTTGAATCATTTTTATTATATTTGTCATTCTGCTTCAAATATCTGTCAATTGCATATACGAATGCGTTTCTTACAGCCTTATCAGGTGAACCGCCATGTTCAAGGTAACTTGAATTGTGATAATATTCAAGCATATTGACTTTGTTTGAGAAACAGAATGCAACTTGCATTTTCATTCTGTAATCCTCTTTGTCCGCCCTGTCACGCCCCTCGCGTTCCATTTCCCACGTTTCAACAGTTGTGAAGCTGTCATCGCCGACAGTTTCTTTAACATAGTCAACAATACCGTTCTCGTAATAATACTCGAACATTTCCATACCTGTTTCGGTTTCGTTGTAGAGAACGAATTTCAAGCCTGCATTAACCATAGCCTGCTTGTTTAAAACATCTTGAAAAAATTCAAGCGGTATATTTATATCGGTAAAAACTTCGGTGTCGGGTTTCCATTTTTGTACCGTTCCTGTCTGAACACTTCTTGTTTCAGCCTTTTGAAGTCCTCCGACGTTTTCACCTTTTTCAAAATGCAATGTATACTGCGTTTTGTCACGCACAACGGTTACATCCATATATTCACTGCTGTACTGTGTTGCACACGCGCCAAGACCGTTAAGACCCAAACTGTACTCATACATTCCGCCTTTATTGTTGTCATACTTACCGCCCGCGTACAATTCACAATATACAAGCTCCCAGTTAAATCTGCCCTCGCCCTCGTTATAGTCAAGAGGTATTCCGCGGCCGTGGTCCTTTACTTCTATGGATTTATCCATAAAACGCGTAACTTCTATTAAACTTCCGTAGCCCTCACGAGCTTCATCTATTGAATTTGATAATATTTCAAAAAAAGAATGTTCACAGCCTTCAAGACCGTCTGAACCGAATATTACAGCAGGACGCTTTCTTACTCTGTCCGCACCCTTTAGACTTGTTATGCTGTCATTTCCGTATTCCTGTTTCTTTTTCGGCATAAACTAACCGTCCTTTCGTGTATTTTCACTTTCAGCTATAAAAATACTATTATATCTTATTAATTATACTACTATATAGGTTGTTTTGTCAAACGCCGTAATGCAACATTTAGATTAAATGAATGTTACACACTTCTTTATTATTTGTTCAATATTGATAAAACAACCAAATGATTACAGAGAAAATGATACATTGCGTAAAAAAAATATTTTCCTATTGTTTTACGACATTTTTTATGCTAAAATTATACTGTATATACAATGTATATACAGTATATTAATACATTAATTTTAACGATTTGAGGTTTTAACTATGAATACCGCATATATATATCTTCAACTGTATAAACTTTTTGATGACGTAACGCCTGTTCCTGTTGACTGTGGTCAGCTTTGTGACAAGGCTTGCTGTAAAGGTGACGACAGCGGAATGTTTCTTTTTCCGGGTGAAAAAGAAGTTTTTAATCTGTTAAATCCCGATTGGGTACGAATTGAAAAGACAGACTTCACATATGATTATAATGGAAAAACATATACCACGCCTATAGCTATGTGTCAAGGTTATTGTGACAGATATCAACGTCCGTTAGCCTGTCGGATTTTTCCGCTTACACCGTATCTTGACAAAAACGGTCATATGGATATTATCGTTGACCCACGTGCAAAAGGTGTCTGTCCTATGGCTAAAGGTTTTTATCTCGAAGATTTTGACGCGGTTTTCATTAAAAATATTAAAAAGGCATTTTCTTTACTTATGAAAAACAAGCAATTTAAAGCCTTTATGGTTGAATATTCAAAATACTTAGATGAATTTAAGCGTTTTTATAAATAATTAAACAGTATTTAGAAAGGATATAATTGTAATGCAGGAAAATAACAACGAGAATAAGAAAACTCCAAACGAAAATGATGCAAACGAAGTAATGCAAAATTCTGAAAATACAGAAACAAATGATACCGAAAAAACAGATGTTACTCCTGTCAGTGAAGAAAACGTTTCCGAAAGCGAATTGACGGAAAATAACGAGTCTGATGTTTCCAATACAATCAATGAAGAAGAAATAGCCGATAATTACAGTTTTGACGATGAGGAAGACGATTTTGCAATTTCTTCCGAAGAAAATGACGAAACAGTTCCGTCTGAACAAGACGACAATGCAGACGACGATACAGAAACAGATATTGAAAAAGAACAGAGAAAAGCTGAACTTACAAAAAAAATCAAAGCAGGATTAAAAAAAGCGGCTGTTCCCGCTTTAATCGCAGTTATCGTACTGATTTGTACTTTCATTGCATTTTTCATATATTCCCTTTCTACTATAGAAGAAGATAAGGTTATGAAAAATGTGTACATAGAGCAGTTGGACGTTGGCGGTCTTACATATGACGAGGCACTTGATTCAATAAACGCAACATATCTTTTACAGAATACTGCAATCACATTGACTTCAAACGGTCAGACATACGAAATAAACGGCTCAGACATCGGACTTACAGCAATTGCGGAAGATACCGCAAAAAAGGCTTTCGATTACTGCAAATCGGACAGCACATTAAAAAATGCATTTGCCGCTATTGAACTTATGTTCAAACCGCACATAATCGTTCCTGCCGTACAAGTCGATACCGAACAGCTTGACGCAAAGCTTAACGAATTCGGTAACATTGCACTTGGCGAAAGAAAACAGCATTACGTTGAATTTAACGACGACGGTATACTTACAATATATTCCGGTAAGACAGGTTATAATTTAGACCCATCAACCGCCGAGCAAGAAGTTATTACCGCTCTTAGCAATGAAATTTTTAATAACATCGCGGTAACATTCACTTCTGCCCCACCGGACGAAATGACTGTTGAATCACTTGACGCACTTGTATACAAAGACCCGACAGACGCAAGATACGAAGTCAACGGAAATGATGTAAACATAGTCGCAGGCGATACGGGACGTTACATAAATAAAGATGAGGCTGCAGCAATTATAGGAAATGTATACGAAGGCTGTGAACCTGTCACATTGCCGTTCTACGTTTCATATCCGACCGTTGACGAAAACACATTAAGAGAAAAATTATTTTCGGCAACATTGAGCAGTTATTCAACATCATACGGCGGTTCGACCGCAAACAGATGTGCCAATGTTGCAAGAGCGGCAAGCCTTATAAACGGCAAAGTAATTGCACCGGGTGATGTATTCTCATTCAACGACACAGTCGGTCACCGCACAATCGAAAACGGTTTCTCTACCGCAAAAGAATACGTTGACGGCAAGAGTGTTGACGGTATCGGTGGCGGTACTTGTCAAGTCAGCAGTACTCTTTATTCGGCGGTATTGTATGCCGACCTTTCGATTGTTGAACGTCTTAACCATATGATGACCGTAGGCTATATTCCGCTCGGTCAGGACGCAACCGTTTCGGACGGCGGAGTTGATTTCAAATTTAAAAACAACACCGACTATCCGATTAAAGTTTCGGCTTACACAAGCGGTGCGACAATCACTGTAAGCATTATCGGTACTGATTGGGAACCTCACAGAGAAGTTAAAATTTCAAACACTTCTTCAACTTCCGGCAAAAATACCGTTGTTCATTCAACAAGATATGTATATGCCAACGGTGAGCTTATCTCAACCGATACGCTTAATACAAGTACATATATGCCACACGAGCCATAATGCAAATTGCATAAATGAAAATAATATAAAACTTAATATTTTTTCATTTTACCCCTTGCAAACATTTTTAAATTATGGTATTATAATATTAATCTTACAGCAAAGACGTTGTATAACAGAGCGAAAGCTCTGTTATATTACGTCTTTTTTTGTATAATAAAAACATTATACAAAAACAAAATATTTAAAGAACGGAGAATTGATATGTTTAACTCAGATTTGACAAAGCACCTCGCAGAGCTTTCAAAGCTTGAATTTACAGATGAAGAGCTTGAACAAATGACGGCTGATATGACAAATATCATAGCTATCATGGATAAAGTATGTGAATTTGATACATCAAAGCCTGCCTATGCGCTTGATGCGGTTGACTATAAAGATTTAAGGGCGGACGAACATCGAAATTCGTACCCTACCGAAGAAATTGTTAAGAATGCGAAGAATGTTAAAAATAACAGTTTTGTAGTTCCTAAAGTAGTTTAACAGTCAAGAGAAAGGATTTGATTAACGTGGCTTTAAAAAAACTGAGAGAAATGCTTGACAGTAAGGAGATCAGTGCGGTTGAACTTACCGAGCAATATCTTGACAGAATAGAAAAATCAGATAAAGAAATAAACAGTTATATAACAGTGTGCAAAGAAAACGCACTTGCGGACGCAAAGAAAGCACAGGAAGTTATCGACAGTGGCAACAGCGGTGCATTTACGGGATTGCCTATTTCGGTTAAAGATAACATATGTACACTCGGTGTCAAGACAACCTGTGCATCACATATGCTTGATGACTTCATTCCTCCGTATAACGCAACGGTAATGGAAAAATTAAAGGAAGACAACATCGTTATGCTCGGCAAAACAAATATGGACGAATTTGCAATGGGCGGTTCATCTCAAACATCATATTTCGGCGGTGTTAAAAACCCTTACGACTTAACTCGTGTTACAGGCGGTTCTTCCGGCGGTGCCGCTGCAAGCGTAAGTGCCGACCTTTGTGCCGCCGCACTCGGTTCGGATACAGGCGGTTCTGTTCGTCAGCCTGCCTCATTCTGCGGTGTTACAGGTCTTAAACCGACATACGGCACTGTTTCAAGATGGGGACTTATCGCATTCGCATCTTCACTTGACCAAATCGGCGTTATCGCAAAGTCTGCCGAAGACACAGGCTATATGCTTGAGGGCATTTACGGCTATGATGAAAATGACGCCACATCAAGCAAAAAATCAGAGGGCAACTATAATTCACTTATCGGAAGTGATGTAAGCAAATTAAAAATCGGTGTACCGAAAGAATTTTTCGGTGACGGTCTAAATGACGAAGTTAAAACGGCTGTTTTAAACGCCGTTGAATATTACAAAAAACTTGGCTGTGAAATAGTTGACGTTTCACTTCCGAGTCTTGAATATGCGGTTTCGGCTTACTACCTAATTTCATCAGCCGAGTCGGCAAGCAACCTTTCACGTTTTGACGGTATCAAATACGGTCTTAGAAGCGGTCTTGGTGAAGACTTTAACGACCTTATTAAAAATTCACGCCGTGAAGGATTCGGTCAAGAGGTTAAAAGAAGAATTATGCTTGGCAACTACGCACTATGTTCGGGTTACTATGACGCATATTATAAAAACGCAACGCGTATAAGAACGCAAATAAGAAACGAATATGCCGATATATTCAGCAAGTGCGATGTTATGCTTACACCGACCGCACCGACTACGGCTTATAAAATCGGTGAACAGGAAAACGATCCCGTTAAAATGTATCTTGCCGATATTTATACAGTAACCGTAAATATTGCCGGACTTCCCGCAATTTCCACAACCTGCGGTTACGATTCAAAAGGTTTGCCTATCGGTATGAGCCTTATCGGAAAAGCATTTGACGAAAAGACAATAATAGCAGTATGTGACAGATTTGAAAAAGACTTTGAAAGAAAGGAGATTGTACTATGAGATATCAACCCGTAATAGGACTTGAAATTCACGCGGAATTATTGACAGATTCAAAAGTATTCTGTACTTGCCAAAATGAATTCGGCGGCAGCGAAAACACTCGTGTATGTCCAAGATGTTCGGGACTTCCGGGTACACTTCCCCTTTTAAATCAAGGTGCGGTAAGGCTTGCCGCAAAGGCAGGTTTTGCACTTGACTGTACCGTAAATAATTACAGTGCATTCGACAGAAAAAATTATTTTTATCCCGACTTGCCTAAAGCATATCAGATAACACAATTTGACCACCCGATCTGTACAGGCGGTTATATAACCGTCACAGGCGGTAAGGACATCAGAATTAACCACATTCACATTGAGGAGGACGCGGGTAAGCTTGTGCATGACGATTATGAGGGTATTTCAATGGCTGACTATAACCGTTGCGGTGTACCGCTTATTGAAATCGTAACAGAGCCGGACTTCCGTTCAATCGAAGAAGTTCAAGACTTTGTTGAAAAACTTGCTTTGCGTTTAAAGTATGCAGGCGTGTGTGACGCAAAAATGGAGCAAGGCTCAATGCGTGTTGACGTTAATATTTCAATTATGCCTGTCGGCTCAACCGAATTCGGTACCCGTGCCGAACTTAAAAATCTGAACTCATTAAAAGCAATCGGTCGTGCGATTGAATATGAAATAAACCGTCAAGCGGAAATTCTTGATAACGGCGGTACTGTTATTCAGGAAACAAGACGTTACAACGACAACCACGGCGATACAAAGGCATTACGTTCAAAAGAGGACGCACACGATTATCGTTACTTTCCTGAGCCGGATATTCCTCCGGTATTCCTATCGGACGAAGACATTGAGGAGATAAGAAAGTCAATGCCTGAAATGCCACAAGACCGTTTTGTACGTTATACAGAAAAGTACGGACTTCCGACAGATGACGCTAATCTTATTATATCAAGCAAGGAATTTTCGGATTTTTACGATGAGTCTGTAAAAATAAATCCGGACTACAAACAAATTTCTAATCTAATGCTTGTTGAACTTAACAGAAATCTTAACGATTCTGAAAAGACAATTTCAGATGTAACATTCTCCCCTGCCGATTTGGCAGAGCTTGTTAAAATGTCAACAGACGGCGTTGTTTCAAAAAATGCCGCTAAGGATATTTTGAAGATTATGTTCAATAACGGCGGTAAGCCTATTGATATTGCCAAAGAAAACGGCTTTATTATGAACAATGACACATCAGGTCTTGAAGAAATTATTGATAAAATTATAGCTGAAAACGCAGACAGTGTTGAAAGCTACAAAAACGGTAATCAAAAGATTTTCGGTTTCCTTATGGGACAAGTGGTACGCACAGCGGGTAAAGGTGCAAACCCTAAACTTGCTAAGGACTTATTGACTGAAAAATTAAAATAAAGGTGGAATTAATATGCAGAAAATAGATGGTTCACAGCTTATAAGCGAAATCACTCTTGACGATTTGCAAAAAGCTGTCGGCGGTTCAATAAGCTTTTGTGCTTGCGTGCATAAGCTTAGAAAAATGAGCGGTTTCTCATTTGTAATACTTCGTACGGGAAGATATATTCTTCAATCCGTTTATTCAAAGGATAAATGTACAGGCGATTTTGACTCACTTTGTGAGGGTGCTTATATCAAAATCACAGGTGACGTAAAAGAAGAAAAACGTGCTAATCACGGCTATGAAATAACTCTTTCTTCGTTTGAAATACTTTCAAAACCCGCAGAGGAATACCCTCTTCACGTTTCAAGCAAAAAGCTTGGCTGTTCAATCGAAACTTCAATGGCACACAGAAGTGTCGCACTTCGTCACCCTGAACAGAGAGCGGTATTTAAAATTTCAGAGGGCGTTGTGTCGGCATTTCGTGAATTTATGTTAAACAATAACTTTACCGAAATACATTCACCCAAAATCGTTGCGGCAGGTGCTGAGGGCGGTGCTAATATATTCAAATTGAAATACTTTGATAAAGACGCATATCTTGCACAAAGTCCGCAGTTCTACAAACAGACTTGCGTAGCATTCTTTGACAGAGTGTTTGAAATTGCCCCTGTTTACAGAGCCGAAAAACACAACTCTACACGTCATTTGAACGAATATATCGGGCTTGATTTTGAAATGGGATTTATCAACGATATGCATGATGTTATGGCTATGGAAACGGCTATGCTTAAATATGTTGTTGAGTATTTGCCGAAACATTACAGTGACGAGTTGGAGCTTTTAGGTGCAACATTGCCTGTTATCAATGAAATCCCTTCAGTAACATTCTTTGAGGCACTTGATATTCTCGGCAAGTCACATAATCAATTTGACCTTGATCCTACAGATGAAGTTAAATTGTGCGAATACGCAAAAAAGAATTATGACAGTGAATTTATATTCGTTGAAAAGTTCCCGGGATTAAAACGTCCGTTCTATGCAATGGATTCGGCAGACGACCCTAAACTTGCCGAAAGTTTTGACTTGCTTTTCAGAGGTCTTGAAATCACAACAGGCGGTCAGAGAATTCACGATTATAACGAACTTCTTGAAAAAATGAAACGTTATCATATGGAGGAGGGCGACCTCGGTGCATATACCGATATATTTAAGTACGGTATGCCACCGCACGGCGGACTTGGTATCGGTCTTGAACGTGTCGTTATGAAAATGCTTGGTCTTGCAAATATCCGTGAGGCAAGTTTGTTCCCAAGAGATATTCACCACCTTGATCCTTGATGATATGATTATTTAATGTACTTTCGTAGGGGCGACCAATGGTCGCCCTTTTATTTTGCTCATTTGCCACCCCTCTGCCGTTTCACGACTGCTCCCCTCAATGGGCATACAGCAGTGGCAATATTACACATTAATTTTTAAAACTCCAAAATTTTTGTTTTTTTTATCAATTATGGATAAATCAAAAAAACAATGCAAATAATATTTAACACAAATATAAATTTATTTTGGAGGAAAAGCGATGAAAGCAACAGGAATTGTAAGAAGAATAGATGATCTCGGAAGAGTTGTTATTCCAAAGGAAATACGACGCACTATGCGAATCAGAGAGGGAGATCCTCTTGAAATTTATACAGAAAAAGACGGTGAGGTTATTTTCAAAAAATACTCCCCAATCGGCGAGCTTGGTGACTTTGCCGCAAATTATGTTGAAACACTTGCCAAAGCAAGCGGACACGGTGCTTGTATAACCGACCGTGACAATGTCATTGCAGTATCGGGATTACCGAAGAAAGAGCTTATCGAAAAGCCTGTAAGCAGTGAGCTTGAAAATGTAATGAACGAAAAAATCATTGTAAGCTACAAAGACGGCAAACCCGTTTCAGTCGCTGACGGTGTTGAAAAATACAACGCGGGCGTTGTTGTTCCGATAGTATCGGAGGGTGACACGATCGGCTCTGTTTTGTTCATTTTAAAAGAGGGTGAAACTGCGTCTGAAGTCGAAGAAAAATTAGCAGAATCCGCCGCCGGTTTTTTAGGCAAGCATATGGAAGGCTGAAAAGGTTGCCTGAAACGTAAAAGGTGACTGCAAAAATGCAGTCACCTTTTATTTATCTTCTTCGTTTATCAAATTTACGTCGTTTTTTAAACTTTTCACGTTCTTCATAACGTCTGTGTTGTTCTGTCCTTCTATGCTGTTTTGCCTTATATATTTCGTTTTTCTTTTTCTTTTTCGGTGCAAGATACTTAAATATACCTTTACCCTCAAATTTCTTTGTTTTACCGAGATACAATACAACCGCTATTGCCGCCAAGCAAAGTACCGCTACTATGCTTACAATCGCAACTGCCGCTCCTCCGCTCTTTCTGTCGTGATGTCCCTCTTCCTGTGGAAGTGCTTCATTTGGTTCAAATGACGGCATTGGTCCAGGCATCTCAACCGGTCCTACAAGTGCCGGCTTTTTTGTCGGTCTTGGTGTCGCGGACGGCTTTGGTGATGATGATTCCATAGGTGAAGCCGTTTTTGTCGGTTTCATTGTTCCCGTCACCTTAGTCGTTGTCTTTGGTTTTGTTGTCGTTTTAGGCTTTGTTGTTGTTTTCGGTTTCGTTGTTGTCTTTGTTGTCTTATTTGATTTTGATGTACTTGATGATGTCTTATTTGACGTATTGCCTGAAGATTGTGCTTTTGTCGGTGCAGGTGTTTCAAACACAACCGAATCATTCACGTCAAAATTAAAGAATGTCGCTTTATTCTGCAACTTTCTCAAATGGCTTGTAAGTGCACACACTGCCAAAGACGTTGCCTCACTGTTACTCTTTCCCTTACCGGTCGAAAATCCACCGTCTTTTTGCTGATACTGCATTAAGCCTTCTACCGCACTGCCGTTTTTAGCAACAAATCTGCCGTCATTGTCAGCATTAACCCCCAACGTATCAAGTGCGATAACAGTCATTGCCGTTGATTCAAGGTCACCCCAATCACCGTCCTTGTCCTGTTCTGCCGACAAATAATTAAGTGCGTCTTCAACCGCATCTTTAGGGCTTAAATCAAGCACATAACCCGTCTGATTTTGCGTTATCGTATACGCACCGCTTGTTTCGCAATAAGGTGCAAGCGCCGTAATTGCAATTGCGGTACTGTACACGCTGTCATCAAAACTGCCGTTCGTATTTTGATGTGACAATATCCCAGCAAGTATATCGTTTCTGTTTGACAATGCCCATTCAGGAGTTTCAAAACTCTTTGAATCAAGAGCAATAAGTCCCCACGAATATCCGTTTACACCCTCTTTTCCGAGTGGTGAAACATTATCTCTGTAATAAATACCGTCCGCAACCAAGTCACGTCCGCCGACGTTTCTCGGATCACCGCCTGACGCTATCGTTGCAAGCACTGTTCTTTGCATAGACGAGGCATTATGTTCTTCGCCGTAACCTGCCGCAACTCCGTCAAGACCAGCCAAATATCTGCTGTAATCATAGTTTTTACCCATTCGGTTCAAAGCCATAATATAAAAATCAGAACTGTATGATCCGATTCCGTAAAACGGACTATCCTTATCAGCTTTCCATTCTATTGCTTTTTCTATAGCACTTTTTATGTCGCTTTCACTTGTTTCCGCATTGACGCACACTGTCGGAATCAGCATCGAAGTGCATAAAACAGCCGCCATGATTTTTTTCTTCATATTAAAAATCCCTTCTGACTTTAAATACTCTATATCAGTTTATCATTATACCATACATTACTAACAGTTTTCAACCATTATTCTTTACAAAATTCATTATATTTTCGTTACAAATTTTATCGTCATATTAAACTAAATTCACTGTTATTTAATTATCAATTTTAACCAATTTATGATATGATAAAATTTAAGGGAGAATTGGAGGTATTTTTATGAAAAAACTTTTATGCACGGTACTTTCGACAGTACTTGCTATGTCATCGGCAGCTGCTTTAAATATGTCTGCGTATGCTGACAGTACAAACACGCAACAGGTAAGCTACAACTATTGGTATAATTCTTCTACAGGATATACCGATGAAAATGTGCACACACGTCAAATGGAAAAACTTGACCGCGGTCTTATCGCAATAAAAACAGACGGCGGTGTATATTTAAGTTGGCGATTATTTGACAGTGAGGACAATATTTTCGGCAGTGCCGATAAAAATGTGTCATTTAATGTATATCGTGACGGCAAAAAAATAAGCGAAGTTGCAACCAAAACAAATTATGTTGATTCAACCGTTGGTACAAATTACAGTGTTGCACCTGTTATAAACGGTGTTGAAGGAGAAAAATGCAATCCGGTAACGGTATACAATAACAGTTATTTTGATATACCGCTTTTAAAACCTGATGATGAAACAATTTATGACCCATCAAGCAATGAGCTTGCTACATATTCATTCTTCCCTGCCGACTGCTCAACGGGTGACGTTGACGGCGACGGAGAGTACGAAATAATCGTGAAATGGACATCTTCCGAACATGACGTCGGTTCGCCTGGTGACCCTGCATATTCCGGCACGGTACATCTTGCCGCATACAAATTAGACGGTACAAAGCTTTGGAAGAACGATATTGAACTCGGTAAAAACGTATATTCAAGTGCACACACACTTCAGTTCCTTGTATACGACTTTGACGGCGACAGCAAATCGGAAGTAATGTGTCAAACTTCACTCGGTTCAAAGGACGGACAAGGCAAATATGTTTCAAATGCCGCACAAACCGATGAAGAAATTAAAGCAATAACAGATGAAGAAAATTCAACTGCCGATTACAGAGGTTACGGCAGAATTACCGAAGGTAAAGAATTTTTGACAGTATTCAACGGCGAAACAGGTGTCGCAATGGACACTATTAATCTTCCGACAACTCGCGGAAGTGAAAACGGTGTAGATTACGGCGACGATTTCGGTAACCGTTCAAATCGTTTTGTATCAGACATTGCTTATCTTGACGGCGAAAAGCCGTATGCAATATATTTAAGGGGCTACTATTTCGGCAGAAACGGCAAACAGCGTACAAGTATTGCCGGTATAAGCTGGGACGGTACAGCTTTATCCCCTACTTATCGTTTTGATACGCAAAAAGGTCAAGAGGGATATTACGACGGTGCTTATCAATATGTCGGAAACGGCAACCACAACTGTACCGTTGCCGACGTGGATAATGACGGCAAAGACGAATTTATCACAGGCGCATTGTGTATGGAAGTCAATGACGACAACGAATTCCGCCCTAAATGGTGTACATATTTACAGCACGGTGACGCACTTCATATAGGAAACTACGACCCTACACATACCGGTTTTGAATTTTTCACAGTCCACGAGGACAGCGGAACAAACAGCCTTAGCGGTAATGACATAACTCTGGATTTCGGTATGTCTGTTATTGACGCCGAAACAGGCAATATTATGTTCCACGAAGGTGCGTCCGCCGACACAGGTCGCGGTGTTATGGCGAATGTCGGTGCCGGCGGATACTATCAAATTTGGAGTGCAAAAAACTCTGCAAGACAATCAAACGGTGGCACTGATTTCACAACTGCCACTTCGCTTACAGGCAGAAATACACCTTCAATGAATTTCCGTATTTTCTGGGACGGAGATTTATACGACAACTTGCTTGACGGTGCAAATATCACCGATTGGAACGGTCGTAATATGAGCAATATATTCAGTGCCAGAAATTATGATTGTGTTTCAATCAACGGTACAAAGGCAAATCCGTCACTTCAAGCCGACCTTTTCGGTGACTGGAGAGAAGAAGTTGTCTACCCTACCAGTGACGGAACGGCTCTTAGAGTATTCTCAACAACCGATACGACAGATTATAAAATCAAAACACTTATGCAAGACCCTGTATACCGCAGCGGTGTTGCGGCAGAACAAACTGCGTACAATCAACCTCCGCATGTCGGTTTCTATATGGGTAAAGAAGTGTTTGACACAAGAACACTTACAAGCATAGCCGTAACAACACAACCTACAAAAACTTCATACGTTCCGGGCGAATCGTTTGCCAGAACCGGTATGGTTGTAAAGGCTAATTATTCGGACGGTACTTCGGAGGAAATAAACACTTATACGGTTTCCGAAATCGACAAAGATATAATCGGCGAACAGACACTTACTGTTTCGTACTTAGGCAAAACGACCGATTTGAAAATAACGGTAAAATCTGTTTCAAGAATTACTGCACAGACTTCAAAATCAATATACTATCTCGGTGAAAATATCGATAAAAACACAATTACAGTTACCGCATATTACTCTGACGGTACTTCATCGGTGCTAAACTCAAACGAATTTGAAGTGACAGCTTTTGGAAACACGCTTGGTAAACAAACTCTTACAGTAACGTATTTAGACAAAACCGCATATTTAACAATTCAGTTATTGGACGCAAACATTGCCGCACTTAATAAACTGTATGAAACATCAAGCACAACATCAGAATTAACAACGGCTCAAATAGGCAGTTATGCGGGTGACTTCACGCTCGAACATACAGTGAAAATCAATTCAATGCCTGCAGACGGTAACACATACAAAAACAGTGCGGCAGGATTTTTCGTAAGATTTATGGCTGACAAGCAAACAGGCGGCGGCTGGTATCTTACAAAAAAATCTGATACTGAATTGAATGTTTTTTGGAAAAACACAAGAGCGTCTTCCGTAGGCACAATCAAGCTTGGCGAAACATATACTTTCCGCTACAACTTTACAAATGTCGGCAACGGAAACGGTGCGACTGTTACGTTGACTGTTATTGATTCAACAGGTAATACGGTTGCCTCAGCGAGTGACCTTAACCTTAGAAACTTCTCCGACACAGCAACCGGTAGGACTTCACCTATCACATACGTTCAGATTTATAATCAAGCAAACGCAAACTCAACATCAAGTGTTGAATTTGCAAATGCAAGATATTACACTACAAGCGAAATAACCGTAAACGGTCAGAATGTTGCTTTAAACATCGGTTGCCTGACAGATATGAAAGGATATGCCGCAAAATATTCAAACGGTATTTTGACAGACTTAGCCGATATTACGCCTACAACAACCGGACAATCTACTGTTTTACTTCAATTTGAACCTGATAAAGTGTTTATTTGGAACGATATGACTCCTGTTGATTTTTGGCAAAAAACAGAATAATTAAATCAAAAGGTGTTGCAACATTGCAACACCTTTTGATTTATAAATACATATTAATTATCAATAACGTCCTTAGCCATATTAATAAGTCCATGCTTATCAAGCGGTGAATCTATTGCCGTAATATTGTAATAAATTCCGTCCTGTTCCCACTCAACGCCTTGCACTTGTGAAATTTCAACCTTCTCCGCGCCGTAGCTGAATACATATTTACCGCTTTCCTCGTCTTTCATATCCTGTTCAGTCTGCTGATAATCAGCCGGAACAACCTTATTTACATACGATATATATGCTATTGCTATGCCGTTATAATCGCTTACTTCGCTGTTTCCTTGGTCTTTATGGCTGTCCGCGTAAGTGTCGGCACTTAACATAACTTTGTCACCGTCTTTTTCATAATCAGCCATAAACGATTTATACTTTTCTTCTGTTCCGTTTTCTTCGTCAACATACTTATTTTTTCCGTTATGTCCGCCTTTAAATGTATAGCCGTTTGAAAATTGTTCGACAATCTTCGGTGAAAAGCCCACATTTTTATTAAGTGTTTCCGTAACGGGAATGGTTGTATAATCAGGCTTTGTTGATGTACTTCCCATAACATAATTGACTGCACCTTTTGACGCAAATGCCACTGTGCCGACAGCCAATACTGCCGCCGCAATAATGATACTCTTTTTAAAAGATACTTTTTTCATTTTTACATTCTCCTTTTCAAAACTATCCAACGTCATACAAAGTTTATTATGAAAATTTTCACTTGGTTTCGGAAAGGCATTTTTCCAATCATATTTATTCATCTTCAAGTTCCTCCTTTAAATTTTTACGACCGATATGCAAACGGCTTTTAACCGTTCCGACAGGAATTTTTAATATATTCCCTACTTCTTCGACAGAATAACCTTCTATATAGTGTAGCATTATTACTATTCTGATTTTGGGTTTCAGCTTTTTAACCGCATTATAAAGCTCGGTGTAGTTTGAATTGTCCTTATATTCAAAACTGTTGTTACAGTCCTCTATCGAAACAACCCTTTTATATTCACGCAACTTTTTATAACATTCGTTTATTAAAATTCTTATAAGCCACGTTTTGAAATACTTTTCTTCTTTAAGAGTGTGAATTTTCGTATATGCCTTTAAAACAGCCTCCGAAACAACATCTTCACAGTCACTTTCACTTTTAAGCATACCCTTTGCAATATGGTACATTGTATTTTCAGATTTCAGAACTTCTTGTGTAAATTTTTCTCTGTCCATTGGATTTTACCTTTCTGTATAAACATCAGCGCTTTTTGTTTGTACATCAGTTAGATAATATTGGGCGACATTTGGTTCATTTTTATATAAAAAAACCGACGAAAAATTTTCGTCGGTTTAAAAAACATATTTAAGCTGTCATCACGGTTGTTTACCGATGTAAGCAAGGATACCGCCGTCAACATATAGAATGTGACCGTTTACAGCATTTGATGCGTCTGAAGCAAGGAATACAGCAGGACCTGTAAGTTCTTCAGCTTGTAGCCATCTGCCTGCAGGAGTTCTGCCGCAGATAAATTGGTCGAACGGATGTCTTGATCCGTCAGCTTGCTTTTCTCTTAGCGGAGCTGTTTGAGGTGTAGCTATGTAACCAGGGCCGATACCGTTACATTGAATGTTGTTAGCACCGTATTCTGAACAGATGTTTCTTGTAAGCATCTTTAGACCACCCTTAGCAGCAGCATAAGCTGATACAGTTTCACGGCCAAGCTCTGACATCATTGAACAGATGTTTATAATCTTACCGTGACCCTTCTTAATCATTGAAGGAATAACTGCCTTTGATACGATAAACGGAGCGTTAAGGTCAACGTCAATAACCTGTCTGAACTCGTCAGCAGTCATATCGCACATAGGAATTCTCTTAATGATACCTGCATTGTTTACAAGAATATCGATAACGCCTACTTCAGCCTCGATTTTCTTAACCATTTCCTGTACCATTTCTTCGTTAGTTACGTCGCAAACATAACCCTTAGCGTCGATACCGTCAGCTGTATATGCAGCCATACCCTTATCAACAAATTCCTGCTTAATATCGCAGAAAACAATCTTAGCACCTGACTTTGCATATGCTGACGCAATAGCGTAGCCGATACCGTATGATGCACCTGTTACAAGTGCAACTTTACCTTCAAGACTAAAGTTTAAATACTCACTCATCTTAAATTTTTCCTCCTTGTATTTTTATATTTAATATAAATATTAACTGATTTAATCATTCTTAAAAAAGAATTACATTAACGGTTCGGGACGATAGATAAGGTGTGAGAAATTGCCTTCAATATCTCTGTACCAATATGTCTTTAATCCCTTTGCATTTTCAGATACATCATGTACTTCTTCAACTCTTTCATCAGCCTTTAGCTTTGCAACGATTTCGTCAAAAGCCGCCGGAGTTACAGAAAAAGCAAGGTGTCTGATACCTGCCTGTTTTTCAACGTCAGCGGTTTTATCGTCTGTTGCCGTAACAAACTCAATCATACTGCCGTCGGCAAACTGAAGAAAATATGTACCCTTACCGTTGTCATAAACAACTCTGCCGCCGTACATTTCCATATACCAATCTTTAAGTGCGGCTGTGTTCTTTGAAACAACAGCAACGTGTTCAATACCGTTTACCATTATAACCACTCCTATTTAACATTAATAACTATATCTATTATAGCATATTTTCTGTATTATTTCAACTGATTTATATAATATTTTTACAAAATCTCTTTATCTCCGATTGTCATTGAATTTCTGTGCACATTCATAAAACCGCCTTTGAAATTATCGCAATATTTTTCCATTGCGTCAATAACACTCTGCGGTTTAAGATTATACACACTGCCTACAGAAATACACATTTTAAGCACAAGTATGCCGTTATCTTCGCTTATTTTTTCAATGCGATATATATACGGACGTATATCCGACTCTTTTACACCGCTCTTTGATTTTTTCATTACTTTGAGTTCGTTTTGTGCAAGAAGTTTTTCAATATCCGCACTGCCCTCATATTCAAGTTCAACCGTATACACTGCTCTGTCAAGTTTTGTAAGGTCAATTTCCTTGCCCTCAACTTTTTTTGCGGCAAGAATTTTATATCCCGGCGGAAAAGCATTATTGATTGTATCGACAAGTTCTTGTTCGCTGTAATCGCCGTCAAATCCTACTTTCATATACTCGCAGTCAGAAGTCACACCTACCGACAACGGCTGTGCAACCATCATAATCGGGTGAGGATTAAATCCGTTTGAAAACATAAAATTCATACCTGTACGACGTACTGTTCTGTGGAACAGACGCACAAAGTCAAGGTGAGAAATATATTTTACTCTTTCATCTCGCGAATATTTCAATATATAATTACTCATAACAGACCCCCGTACCGAATGATTTAACACCGCAGCCTGCACATTTTTGACGGCAGTTCGGTGTTGTTACCGATTGTTTTGCTTTTTCATTTTCACGCATCAAGAAATTCTTTGTAACGCCTATGTCGATATGGTCCCAAGGAAGAACTTCTTCATAACTGCGTTCACGCGCCGTATAGAAATTAGGGTCAATTCCAAGTTCGTCAAAAGTCTGCATCCATACGTCAAACTTAAAATGCTCTCCCCAACCGTCAAACTTACAGCCATTTTCGACAGCCTTAATTATAACCTCGCTAAGACGTCTGTCACCTCTTGCAAAAACTCCCTCAAGGTAACTTGTCTTATTATCGTGCCAATTATAACGTATCCTTTTTGACTTGATAGCCGATTTTAATGTATTCTGCTTTTCGATAAGCATATCACGTGTATCCTGTTTTGCCCATTGGAATGCAGTAAAAGGCTTTGGCACAAAACTCGACGTACTTACGGTTATATTTATCTGCTTTGCTCTTTCCTCTTTCGGGATTGCAAAGTAAACTTCAAGCACCTTTTGCGCAAGGTCGGCTATACCGCAAACATCGTCCATAGTTTCGGTAGGAAGTCCAATCATAAAGTACAATTTTACGTTTGTCCAACCGCCTCTGAAAAGCATATTTGTTGAATTTATAATATCTTCTTCATTTATATTTTTATTGATAACATCACGAAGTCTTTGCGTTCCTGCCTCCGGTGCAAACGTAATACCGGTTTTTCTGACTTTCTGCACTTTCTCCATAAGTTCAAGTGAGAAATTATCAATTCTAAGTGACGGAAGCGACAAACCGATTTTCTTTTCTTCGGTTATTTTAAGAAGTCCGTCAGTAAGTTCTCGAAGTCCGCTGAAATCACTTGTTGAAAGTGATGACAGTGATATTTCGTCATATCCGCTGCACGCAAGCAAATTTTCCGCAATACCCAAAAGTCTTTCCGGCTTTCTTTCTCTTAACGGTCTGTATATATAGCCTGCCTGGCAGAAACGGCAGCCTCTCAAGCAACCGCGCATAACTTCAAGCATAACTCTGTCGTGTACAACCTCACCGAACGGTACAATAATCGTTTCCGGTGCGTATGTAGCATTAAAATCTTTCATTATACGCTTTCTTACTTTCGGTTTAGCATGAGGATTGTTCGGTGTAACACTCTTTACCGTATTATCGTCATTGTATTCCACATCATAGAATGACGGCACATAAATGCCCTCAATTTCAGCTATTGCTTCAAGATAATCACGTTTATTTTTCTTACCGCTCTTTTTCCACTTAACATACTCTTCAACAACCTCATGTATCGAATCTTCACCCTCGCCGAGCATAAAGAAATCAAATATATCCGCCACAGGTTCTGCGTTATACGCACAAGGACCGCCGCCGCAAACAATAGGATAGCTCTCATCTCTGTCCTTTGCTCTTACCGGAATATCCGCAAGCATAAGCATATTCACTATATTTGAATAGCTGAGTTCATACTGCAAAGTAAATCCGAGCATATCAAAATGAGTTATTTCGTCACCTGTTTCAAGTGCAAACAACTTCATTCCGTGCTTTTTCATTTCTTCTTCCATATCCGTCCAAGGTGCAAAAACACGCTCACAATATGTGTCCTCACGGTCGTTTAAAGTATGGTAAAGAATTTTAAGCCCCAAGTGCGACATTGCGATTTCGTAAGTATCGGCAAAACAAAAACCGAACCTCACGTCAACATCGGCAGGATTTTTTATGACGGAGTTAAGCTCTCCGCCCGTATATCTTGTCGGTTTCATTACTGCCGACAGTATCTTATCTCTTGTTGTTATCATTTTATTCTCCCTGATTAATTATTTCGTCTGCACATTCATTTTCTTCAGCTTTTTTCTGTGCTTTTCTTTCGCGTCTTTCCGCAAAAAATCCGTTAACCTTGTCCACAACTTCGGGTACAAGGTCGATTAGTTTGTCAACAGGCGAAGAACCGCCCTCCATAGGAATCAAACGCACGTTACCGTTATTTATAACAAGAAACGCCATTGCGTCAACCGACGCACCGCCGCCCATACCGCCTCCGAAGTTTTTATCGTCAAGGCTTTGAGTATCGTTTTTCTTTCTGTCAAATTCACAGCCGCCGCCGCCGAAACCAAACGACACCTTTGATATAGGCACAATCATCGTTCCGTCATTGACTATTATCGGCTCACCTACGACCGAATTTGCATCAATCATACCTTTGAAATTATTTGTTAATCCCTCAAACATTTCACTAACTTTATTAGCCATTTTCTTTTATCCTCCTATTGATTTTCTGTATTTTCAAAACAACTTTTACCGTTTTAAATCCTATTGTCAAAACATATAAACAGTTTGTCCTAAGTTTGCAATATATGCCCATATCCAAGCACGCATTATTAAAATCAGCGTCAAGCGACACATCCCACTTTTCAAGTTTCATTCGTCTGTCAATCCAGCCTACTGCATTATATACTCCCGCATTGACCGCACCCGTCGCAATTCCCGTATACATTGGGTTTCCCATACCGAATTTTGACGATACATTCAGTTCCTTTATCTTAATTGCGTGACAAATTATATAGTCAAGTAAATTTAATATATCTTTTTTTAACTGTTTATATACTTCTTTTATGAGCGTTATTATCCCTAAAATATCCGATTTTTCTTGCTTTTCTTCTTTGTCGGTCGTTTCTTCTTCGTTTTCAACTTCTTCTTCAACCTTGTCATTCGGAAAAATCTTAAATTTCAAAAACGCATACTTTATAATTACAGATCCGTTATTTTCCTTATTATTATACGAAAACTCAAGAATACAGTCTGCCGGTATAAGCAAAAGTAACATTATAACAGCCACGACGGCTAATATTATATATAAAGCTGTCATATGCTGTCCTCCTTTTGTTATTGTTCAGTGTTTTCTTCGTTTTCCGCAGCAATATTTTCACCGTTCTCATCGATTTCAAGCTGCAGTCCCTGTGATGTTTCAAGGTTAAGACTTCTCAAATCAAGCGGCGGTAAATCGGTAGGCTTTGTAAGTCCGAAACACCTTAAAAACGTGTCTGTCGTCACATATAAAATCGGTCTGCCCGGTGCGTCCAGTCTGCCCTTTTCTTCAATCAGTCCGCGTTCATAAAGTCTGTTTACGCAGCCGTCCGAATTTACTCCTCTTATATGTTCAATCTGACCTTTCGTTATAGGCTGTTTGTAGGCAATTATCGCAAGTGCCTCCATTGCCGCATTTGAAAGCGGCTGCCTTCTCTGTTCTCCTAATATTTCCTGTATATAGGTATAATATTCAGGTCTTGAACAAATTTGATAACCCTCAAGAATATCAATTATATTAAATCCTCTGTGATTTTCGCTGTATTCTTTTTTCAGTTCATCGACCGCCTTATTGACTTCGTCAACGCTCGTATCAAGCACAACAGCCAATTTTGCCGCCTTAACAGGCTCACCTGCCGCAAAAAGTATTCCCTCTATTGCATATTTAATATTATCCATTCTTTTTCTCCGTTGTAAGAATAAAGTCATCTGACTTTTCGTCATAGTCCGCATACAGCTTGTTCAGCTTTATCATTTCAAGTACTGCCAAAAACGTTGCAATCATTTCAGGACGTGAATCGTCCGCTTTAAAAAGTGATTCAAACTGTACACGTTTATTATGCTTTAACACTTTACATATCTTTTCAACCATATCGTCAACCGAAACTTTTTCTCTGCCGACAATTTTTGAAAACGCACGTTTTTCGGGTTTTGCCTTGCGAAGTCTGCGTTGAAATATGTTGTTAAACGCATCAATCAGTTCTTTTGTATCGTGCGTTATATCGTATTCGGGCATAGGAAATTTAATTTTTTCAGGCTCACGAAACACCATTTCTTTTGTTGTAAACTCACTTTTCCTAAGCTCCTTTGACGCCTCTTTAAACTGCTGATATTCAGCCAACCTACGCGCAAGTTCTTCTCTCGGATCTTCCTCGTCCTCTTCTTCCTCATTTTTAGGAAGTAACATTTTCGATTTTATATACAAAAGATTGGACGCCATAACAAGAAATTCGCTTGTATTATCAAGATTAGCCTCTTCAATTCCGTCAATCGCCTCAAGATACTGCGCCGTTATCTCAACAATCGGTATGTCGTATATACTGACCTTGTTTTTCTGTATAAGCGTCAAAAGCAAGTCAAGCGGGCCTTCAAACGTATCAAGCTTATATAATATCTTATCCATTTTTCACCCTATAATATCAAGTTAATCGCACTGTTTAACAGGTTGATAATTCCGTTAAAGAAGAAATTCACACCTGTTCCGATTATGCCGTTCAGAACGCCGGTAAGCGAAAGCACCATAATTAAAAGCATAGAATATCTTTCGTATCTCAGCATAGTGTAATATGCTTTATTCGGAAGAAACATTCCAAGTACTTTTGCACCGTCAAGCGGTGGTATCGGAATTATGTTAAACACCATAAAGCATAGATTTCTTATCGCAAAAAGCTGTGCAAAAGTTGCGACACCGTTTAGAACGCTTGTACCGAAACCGAGCTTTATACATAAAACGTGAAGTATCGCATATATAAGCAATGCCGCAAAAGCCATAATCAAATTGGCAAGCGGTCCTGCAGCCGCGGTAAGTGCCATACCTTTTTTTGTATCTTTATAATATGACGGATTTACCCCGACAGGTTTTGCCCAACCGAAGCCTGTCAAAATCATCAACAACGTACCGACAGGGTCAAGGTGTGCAAGCGGATTTAAAGTCAATCTTCCCTCACGTTCGGGTGTCGGGTCACCAAGTTTTGTCGATACCCAACCGTGTGCAAATTCGTGTCCCGTCAACGCTATAAGCGTTATAGGCACATTGATTATTATGTTTATTAAATTAAAACCAACCATATATTTTTTCTCCTTAAATACAGATAATTATATTATATAATTATTTTCAGAAAAAGTAAAGTAAAATCGCACAAAAAATAACCTCTGAACAAGTATGATTTGTCAGAGGTTATTTTATTTATTCTTCTCGTCTTTTTAAATTTTTAGTTTTGTAATACAAACGTTTGTTTTCGTACATCATTGCGTCGGCACGTTCCATTGTCATAGAGAAGTTTCTATCTTTTTCCGCATCGAACTTGGCATAACCGATTGACATAGAAGTCTTAATTCCTCCGCGATTAATACTGTCTGCCATTCTTGCGATTCTGTCCGCAAAATTCTTAACCATATCAATATCGCAGTCTTTTAATACAACAGAAAATTCATCGCCGCCGACTCTGTAACCGATAAAATCAGTACCTTCCATCGCTTTTCGTATCGCGTCGGCACCGTTTTGAATATAAATATCACCCATTTGATGTCCGCGGCTGTCGTTTATATTCTTTAATCCGTTTAAGTCTACCGTAACAATAGCATACCGCGATTGGTTTCCGCTTTCTATGTTGTGCATATCAACCGTAAATGAGTTCTTGTTTTTCAAACCTGTAAGCGTATCCGTATTAGACATATCCTGATACAGAGGATTTGAAATTCTCTTGAATATCGCCATTGAAAAACGTACTGAAATCACGCAACACAAAAGTATAAGTATTATTACTATAACGCGAAGTATAATCTTGAAAATATATACCCTATTAGCGTCAATCCCTATACAAGCAACGCCCTTCACTGTTCCGCCGTCCATTATCGGATAAAAATTCAAATATCTAAAGCCGTCCAACGATGCATAAAAAGCGCCTGCATCGGCATAATGTGTTGTATACAAGTCGTTTATTTCTTTTTCAATCTTTCCTGTTATCTTTTCGTCATTTATAACAGTGTTTATCTTGTCATTTTTCGTATCGAGTATATATTGGAAATCGCCGTTTTTATCTTTTCTCACAACAAATATTTCTGAAATCGCCATATTGTCCTTTACCGCGGATAAATAGCTCAGTGCCGCACCGTATACGCCGTCAGGCACATCTTCAGTAAAAAGTCTGCTGTCAAAATGAGATTCTATGGTTGTAAAAGTAAGATTTGCACGTTCATTGTATGCGTCGGCAAGCATCGAAATCATAACGCCCGATGTAACGAGATATATAACCAGGCAAGAAAATATGATAAGTCCGCAAGTCAGCATTGAAACTTGCACGTTAACTTTTTCTATTTTGTTCATAATAAACTTTTTTAATTTTCCCATAATTATCGCGCCATCTCCTTTTATACATATTTTACATTTTTATTATACCTAATTTTTTATAATTTATCAATATTTTCGTCGAAAAAAATCGGATTTTTGTTGATTGTTCACTATTTTAATAGTATAATGTTAATAAAATCGTAATACAGAATGGAGATTAATAATGCAAACAGCGATACTTATTCTTTTAATTATACTTATTATATGTGTACTTATAACTCTGATTTTTACATTAAAAAACAATTCAAAGCCGTCTGATTCGGGACTTGAACAACGTATAAACGGTTCTGTTAAATTTTTTTCCGACATAGTATCGGAAAATCAACAGGTAATCGGCAATATGCAGACAAACCGTTTTGCACAAATGGACAACGAAATCAAAAGTATGCGTCAAAGTATGGAAAAACACCTTGCCGATATGTACAAAGGTTTCGCCGATATATCCGCACTTTCATCAGGTGTAAGTGATTTAAAAAAAGTCCTTTCAAATGTTAAAACACGCGGTATACTCGGTGAAATACAACTCGGTGCAATCCTCGACGAAATACTTGCACCGGAGCAATTCGACACCAATATTGCAACCATACCGAACAGTTCCGCAGTTGTTGAATTTGCGGTTAAACTTCCGCACGACGACGAAGGATTTATATATCTTCCGATTGATTCAAAATTCCCGCTTGACGCCTACAACGATTTACTGAACGCATATGATACCGGCGACAGCGAAATTATAAACCGTTCTTCAAAAACGCTCGTTCAGCGAATAAAGCAATTCGCAAAAGATATTCACACAAAATACGTTGAACCGCCGTACACAACCGATTTTGCAATAATGTTCCTCCCAACAGAAGGACTTTATGCCGAGGCAGTTAATCTCGGTCTTGTCGAAGTTTTGCAACGTGAATATAAAATAAATATAGCAGGTCCAAGCACTATGGCGGCTATGCTAAATTCTTTGCAAATGGGTTTCCGTACACTTGCACTTGAAAAACGTTCAAGCGAAGTTTGGCAAGTCTTAGGCGAAGTCAAGAGTGAATTTGAAAAATTCTATTCAGTTCTTGAAACGGCACAAAAAAGAATTACCCAAACAGGTGACGAACTTGATAAACTTATCGGTGTCAGAATGCGTGCAATGGAGCGAAAGCTCCGCAGTGTTGAAAAATCCGAAAGCAATAGTTTTGACGATATGTAATAATATATTTGATAAAACCATTATTTATTCTTTAAGCACACAAAAAAGCCACGAGTACACTCGTGGCTTCAGACTGTCGACAAATTGTCCGGAACGTGCAATATATTATTTTTATATTTTAAAGTTTAATTTATAGCTATAAAAAGCAACAGGCAAGCCTATCTTCGATATACGGCTTGCCTGTGCACTTTTTGTGAAAATAAACTCTAACGTACAAACGTACGCCGACGAGTTCATTTTCGCAAAATCCGAACTGATTTCTCAACCTCTGCCAGCGTGTAGACACTTTTGTCTACACGCTGAAGCCACGAGTACACTCGCGGCTTTTATATTACTTAATTTTTAAATTATCTGCCTGGTTTAAAGAAGTCGGGAACATCTATACTACCCATTCCCGGCTTTAACTTTCTCTTGAAAATTGCATTATCATCATAATCAGAAACTGATGAAGAATAAGACGGAGTCTTTCTGTCGCTTGATGTTGAAGAACCTGCAAACTTAGGTGTAATATTCTTTACATCATTAGCTTTATCCTTACCGCGTCTTAATGAACCGTCAAGACCTGTTGCAATAAGAGTAACCTTAATTTCATCTTTAAGATTATCGTCCATAGCAGTACCGACAATAATATTTGCCTCTTCACTTACAAGGTCACGAACAATGCTTGATACTTCGCCCATATCAACAAGCGAGAATTCGCTTCCGCCTGTGATATTAAGAAGTACGTTTTCAGCACCCTCAATGCTTGTTTCAAGAAGCGGACTTTCAATAGCCGCACGAACTGCGTCCTGAGCGGCATTTTCACCCTTGCCGACACCGATACCCATATGTGCGACACCGCTGTCTTTCATAATTGTTCTTACATCGGCAAAGTCACAGTTCATAATACCTCTTTGAGTAATTACTTCAATGATACCTTGAACACCTTGACGAAGAACATCATCTGCAAGTTTGAATGAATCTTTAATTGTAACCTTTTTGTCTGCAATCTTCAATAGAAGATCGTTTGGTATAGTAACAATAGCGTCAACCTTTTCTGCAAGGTTCTTAATACCTTCTTCAGCGTTTCTCATTCTTTGAGGTCCTTCAAAGAAGAAAGGCTTTGTTACTACCGCAACTGTAAGTACACCAAGAGATTTCGCAGCCTCTGCGATAATAGGTGCGGCACCTGTACCTGTTCCGCCGCCCATACCTGCTGTTACGAATACCATTTCTGTATCTTTTACAAGATTCTTGATTTCATCTTTTGATTCTTCAGCCGCTTGTCTGCCGATTTCAGGCTTTGCACCTGCTCCCAAACCGCTTGTAAGCTTTCTGCCGATATTAAGTACAGTCGGTGCTTTTACATTTGCAAGCTGCTGTGCATCTGTATTGACGCAAATAAATTCTGCCTTTGTAACGCCGGCCTCAATCATACGGTCCACAGCATTGTTACCGCCGCCGCCGACACCTATAACCTTTATTCTTGCGCCGTCTATTGTAGTGTTTTCTTCCAAACCGATAGGCATATCACTCATCTAAATATCCTCCTTCGTAGTTTATCCCCAACAAATCCAACAGGGAAATCTCCGCATATATATTATTTTACTATGTTTTTTCAACTTATTCAATAGTTTTTTCCCACAAATTTTCAAAACGCCGAAAATTTTTACACAATATTATAGCCATTTTATTTTTGATTTTTGTGCAATTTTATTTTCACGGCGTATATATCGCCTTTCCGGACTCGCTTAAATCCATTGTTCCGCGGGCATTTTCAGTCAAACTGTTACTCATAACGGTTTCTCTGAACAGTCTTATTTTACGTTCAAGATCCAACTGCGTACCGCATTGTACGGTTATTCGGTTATCGTAGTTCATTGTTATGTCAGTCACATCGGTAACATTTATTTCGATAACCTTATCAAGAATACCCGTTGCCTCAAGCGTTGACAGCGAAATTTTTGTAATATCGAATTTTTCGTTTTCGTCGGTTTTTAAAATTTCACCTAATTTATAGTCTGTAACCGCCAAGCCTGTTACTGTCGGTAATGTTTCACCGTTGTTGCCGGTATCGGTTAAAACTCTCAATTCAGAATTTACAAGCAATGTCTTGCCGTCAATTTTTATATACGCAGACGGTGTATATTCCGTCACCATAACTTTTACTGACGGCGGGAATAACCTTTTCTGCACATCAACGGTATCTATATATGGTATTGTTTTTAACGTATTTCTTATTTTTCGTCTGCCGCTGCGAAAAAGATTTTGACCGACAAGCGGTTTTAGCTTTTCTTGGAACTGTTCGGCTGTTACGAGAACATTTCCCTCAACCGATACGGAACGAATGTTAAATATCGGTGTCATAAATAAGAGCACGCTTACAAGAACCACCGCCAAAACAAATCCCAACAATGCACGTCTACGCTGTATTTTAAGACGCTGTTGCTTTTGTTTTTTTTGGTAGCGAATTTTTCTTTCAAGCTGTGTAGGTTCACGCCGAACACTTCTTTCGGGAACATCTTTATGTTCTTTCAAGGTTCTTTTCTCTAACCTGCTCCAATCATATTCAGTTGTAGTTTTTGTAACCTTACGACCGCCTGTTTTGACGACTCGTATATTACGATTATTTTCATCCATACTATCACCCTGAATTATTCTCGTCTGATTTTCGCTCCGCATTCAAGCAGATACTTTTCTATATTTTCATAACCTCTGTCTATAAATTCTGTGCCGCCAATCGTCGTTGTACCGTTTGCGGCAAGTGCCGCAACAACAAGTGACGCGCCTCCACGCAGTTCTCTTGCAACAACATTTGCACCCTGCAAAGCGTTTACGCCTCTTACAACGGCACTTCTGCCTTCTACTTTTATGTCGGCACCCATTCGTGTAAGTTCATCAACATGCTGAAATCTGTTTTCAAATATATTTTCTATAAATACACTTGTTCCTCTTGCAACAGTTGCAAGCGCCATAAACGGCGATTGTATATCCGTCGGAAAACCCGGATACGGCATTGTTCTTACTATATGTATACTTTCAAGTTTCTTGGGAGCTTTCTGAATAATTTTATCTTTTTCTATTCTGAGCTGTACTCCCATATCCAAAAGCACATGGAGCATTGCTCCCATATCGCGTGGATTGACATTTTTAAGACATATCTCTCCGCCCGTAATCGCAGATGCGGCCAGATATGTTGCGGCAACAATACGGTCGGGCATTATCGTATACTCCGCACCATGAAGCTTGCTTACTCCCTCTATTTTTATTACACTGCCGCCCATACCGCGGACTTTTGCACCCATACAATTCAGGAAGTTACCCAAATCAACAATCTCCGGTTCACGCGCCGCATTTGTAATAGTTGTAAAGCCATCCGCACAAACTGCGGCAAGCATAGCATTTTCAGTTGCTCCGACGCTTGGAAAATCAAGATGTATGTTTCCGCCGACAATCTTATCAGCACTGCATTTCATATAGCCGTGTTCTTCCCGAATATCGACACCGAGTTCACGCAAAGCCTTTAAATGCAAATCAATCGGTCTTAAACCAATCGGACAACCACCGGGCATACTTACAACTGCTCTTTTGCACCTTGAAATTATCGCTCCCAAAAATATGATTGAAGAACGCATCTCACGCATTAAATCTTCACATATTTTACAGTCACACATATCTCTTGTATCAACCATTACGGTATTACCTGCCCTATGCACTCTGCAGCCCAATCTTTCAAGCACCAAATCTGTTTTATCTACATCACGAAGATATGGACAGTTTTTCAAAGTACATACTCCGTCAGCCATAACCGTGGCTGCAAGTATCGGCAGTACGGCATTTTTCGCACCTTGTATACCGATTTCACCGCTTATCTTATTTCCGCCGTCTATAACAAGTTTGCCCACTTTAAACACCTCGCATTATAATATAATTCTCATATGATTATAATACGAAATATCTATAATTCTGTTACAGTCTTATCATTATAGCACATTTCAAAAAATTTTTAAAGGGTTAATTTATAAAAATAATATACCTTTAATATCAATGTAACAATGCAAAATTTGTCGGTTAAAAATTTCATACTATATAATAGATAAATCAAATTTTTTTCTTTTTTTACAAAAAAGTTCTTGACAATACCCACACCTTTATGGTAATATATTATGCGTAGCTTAAACAGATATGCGTCCGTAGCTCAGTTGGATAGAGTGAACGGCTACGAACCGTTAGGTCGTGGGTTCGAATCCCTCCGGGCGTACCATAAGTTACAATATCCGAACCTCGGTTCGGATATTTTTTTGTTTTTCTATAAAAACAATATTTTTTGCAAAAAAGTATTGACAAAATAATTTTAATGTGCTATCATATTACTTGTCGTCAGACATTAAAACTGAATATGCGTGATTAGCTCAGTTGGTAGAGCACCTGACTCTTAATCAGGGTGTCCAGGGTTCGAACCCCTGATCGCGTACCACAAGTTGTAATATCCGAACTTTGGTTCGGATATTTTTTTGTACAAAAACAAAATATAGCCTCTTAGAACTATATTTATGCAGAACTATATTGAGTTCATTAAACGAGATTTTAATACAATGTCAGTCTTCTTCTATTATTTGCATACTATTAATAACATTTTTATATTCTTTTGCAACTTCCCCAAATTGCTTATCAATCAAAATTTTATCACAATCTTCTCCATTATGATTAATGTTATAAAGAGTTTCCGTAAGAGCCGAACTTGCCTTATAAAGTTTTCCGAAATCAAGACTTACTGACGAGCCTTTCAGAGTATGAGCACAAAGATACGCTTTTTCATACAATTCTTCATTCAAAGCCTTTTTCAATTCATTAAAAGCGGTATCGTTTTTGAAACACTGTACAAAGCGGACAACATATTTTTCATCAATGAGTCTTCTTTTGACTACTTCAAAATCACCTCCGACTTTATCATAAAAAACTTTCAGTCTCTTGGTTGTTCCTGCAATATTACCTCTGTATTCAATATAATTATAGTATTCTTTTTTTATTTCATTCAAATTTCGAGTTCTTATCGGCACAACATCGCCCGATTTCATTGTAAAATCATTTTCAACACTCTTTATCTTGTTCATATTAACAAGATAACTCTGATGACATCTCAAAAATGCTCTATGATTTATTTCTTCTTCAATATCATTAAGTTTCTTATATATTGTGTACTTGTTTCCGTCTGTGCGATGAAGAATACATTTTGAATTACTGCTCTCAATATATTCAATCTCACTGTACAACACTTGAATTACGGAATTGCGTTTTTTTATTTGGTATGTATGCACATTTTCATAATTGTTCAACACTCTGTCAAGTACCATGCTGATTTTATCTATATCGTGCGGCTTAACCAAATAGCCACTCGCCTCAACGTCATAACTTTTAACCGCATATTTTGACGTTGTGGTAAGAAATATAATCTTACCTTTATAATTCATATTTCTAAGTTTTTCCGCAACTTGTATTCCATTTAACTTATCCATATACATATCAAGAAATATTATATCATAATACTCCCCATCTTCTATCGAATAAATTAAATTAACGCCGTTTTCATAGCTATCAATATTGTATTCAATAAATCTATCTGAGAAATAGATGCTTAGTTGCTGACGGATTATTTCCCTATCACTTAGATTGTCATCACAAACTGCAATATCCACTTTTTAGGTTCACCTCACAAGGAATTATTCTATCATAATTATACCACAAATATGTATTTTTTGTCAAATTCATCATAAACACCTTCATTTTCAATGAATTCATATTTCTACGGTTATTTATGCTATAATTTTATCATACAAAAGGATAAAAGGAGATGTATAAAATGGTAAACTACGGAGTGATTGAAGAAAAAATGTGTGATTTATGTATGGGGGAATACATCACCTATGGGATAGGCGCTTATAATACACAGGCTCACGAACTAATAACTTTTGTTTCAGATGTTTTTCCATGTAAGGATGACGCCGAAAAATTTGTGAATGTTTGTAATGAAAACGAACTTTCATTACATCATTTAAGAGATGTTATCGAAGATTTCATTTGAAATAAAAAAGCACTGAATAAATTAAACTTTGTACGGTGCTTTTTTATTGCAATTCACTTTGAAAGGTGCTATACTTGATATGCAAAAAATATACAAAGGAGCATATGTATGAGTAAAGCACCTTCGGATAATCAGTATTTCGGTACTGAAAAAACAATGAAAATTTTATTTAAGCTTGCGCCGCCCGTTATGCTGGCACAGCTTATTCAATCTTTATATAATATAGTAGACAGTTTTTTCATCGGTAAATTCTCAGGATACGCACTGACGGCACTTTCTGTAATATACCCTATGCAACTTTTGATATGTGCCGTTGCAGTCGGAACAGGTGTCGGCGTCAATACCGTTATGGCACGGTTTTACGGTCAAAAGCGAACTTCCAAAGCGATTAACACCGCCGGAATAGGAACTGTTATGGCTGTTGTGAGTTGGTTCATATTCGCTTTGATTTCATTTTTCATCATAAAACCGTATGCCTTAATCTCGGCAGAATCTGAAATTGTACATGAGTATACTATTACATACGGTAGAATAATCGGAATTTTCAGCTTGGGAATATTCCTTGAAAGCACTTGGACAAAGATTTTGCAGTCGCAAGGAGATATGAAAACACCTATGATTGCTCAGATTGTCGGTGCATTGACAAATATCGTACTCGACCCTATTTTAATTTTCGGAATGTTCGGAATTAAACCGATGGGTGTTGCAGGTGCGGCGATTGCAACTGTCATAGGTCAGTCGCTCGCCGCCGCCATAACAGGTATTAAAGGATTTTATAAGCCGCCGAAATTAAATATATTTTTGCCGTATGTAAAACAAATATATGCAGCAGGACTGCCGAATATTATTATGCAAGCATTGTGGACTGTATATATTCTCGGACTGAACGTACTTCTTGCGTCATTCTCTGATGCATCCGTAACCGTGCTCGGTATTTATTATAAACTTCAAAGTTTCTTCTTTATTCCGCTTAATGCTCTCGGCGTCTGCATAGTGCCTGTATTGAGCTTTAATTATGCGATAAACAGAAAAGACAGATGTAAACGCGTGTTTTGGGAAACTGTTGCCGTATCTGCCGCATTTATGCTTTTAGGAGTGGCGATATTTGTGCTTTTGCCCAAACAGTCAATCGGAATATTCTCAAATGATACAGAAGTTTTGAATATAGGTAATGTGGCTTTCCGAATAATCGGAGCAAGCTTCGTACCCGCCGCACTCTCGCTTACATTTCCTATTTTGTTTCAGGCTATCGGAAAAGGTAAGGAAAGTATTTTTATAACAGTGCTAAGACAAGTTGTACTTCTTGTTCCTCTTGCTTTGGTGTTTTCGTTCGCAGGACTTAATTATGTATGGCTCACTTTTCCGGTTACAGAAATTATAACTTGCAGTGTTAGTATGACTTTTTATAAAAAAGTTTTTCATAAAAATGCGTAATTTTTGACTGTCGATTTAAAAATTCGACAGTTTTTTTGTTCAGAAAACGGCTTAAAACCTATGGTTTTAAAAGTCCCTCAAAAAAAGTTTAATTTTTTTTAAAAAAAGTGTTGACAAAAGGCATATGTTCTGCTATAATATTTTTTGTCAGTTGAGCTGATGAACAAACATCTGGAGAGATGTCTGAGTGGTTGAAAGAGCCGGTCTTGAAAACCGGTGACGGTTCCGCCGTCCGTGGGTTCGAATCCCACTCTCTCCTCCATTTAAAATTTTATATTTTGTACTGCATACAAAGCTAATTGCTATTTAGAACGGCAGCAATTTTAACTTGTTGTATGCTTTTCTTTTATGGAGAAGTACTCAAGAGGCCGAAGAGGCGCCCCTGCTAAGGGTGTAGGTCGGGAAACTGGCGCGAGGGTTCAAATCCCTCCTTCTCCGCCAAAACGTATAAACCGTATAAATGCTTGAAATCAAGCGTTTATGCGGTTTTTTAGTGCTTGCGAGAAGAAAATCAACGTGATAAAAAGTGATAAAAAGTGATAAAATGTTATACTTTTTTATTAGTCTGTTAGTCAAAAGTTAGTCAGATTTTAGTCAAAAACAGAGTAAAAATATGATACAATAACAAACTCCCAACAAAAATGTTGGGAGTTTTCTGATTTATTACGGATGGCATTTTGAACACGGTGTATAACCTTGTGCTACAGCCTTATCTTTGGAAATTGCTATTTTACTCTTTTTTAAATATTGGCAACCGCTGCTATGATATTTAGAACCTGTATTTGTTATATATACTGTATATGATTGATTATCATTTTGACTTACAGCATTTGCTTTTGCCTCCGCCGCCGCTTTTTCTTGAGCGGCTTTTTCAGCGGCAGCTTTCTCTGCCGCCGCCTTTTCTGCTGCCGCTTTTTTCTCGTCTAATTCTTTTTGGTTGCTTTGAATATCGCTATCTAATGAAGTAATATCATTATTTAATTGCGAAATTTGATTATTATAATCAGTTTTGCTTGCATTATATTCATCTATTGCTTTTTGAACATCAGTTTTAGAATTTAATGTATTGTTCAAATTCTCTTTTTTATCGGATAGTTCTTTAATTTCACTTGTAATTTCGTTATCAGATTGCTTAAGTTCCTCAATTTGTGATTGTGCCTCTTGCATAACAAGATTATCTAATTTATAAATGCCGCCACCTGCGTATGACACACACATAGAAACCGCAGAAACTACCGCTGTTATTATTGCGACTTTAGGTTTGATTGTAATTCCTTTAGTCAAATATTCTTTGATTTTATCTATTATTTTCATTTTCTTGTCCTCCGCTTTTTAGTATTTAGATAGCTCGTTTTTTATGTCATTTAATTTTTGTTCTTTTTGAGATTTTTGCGTGGACAAATCGTTTGCTTTATTAGACAAATCTTGAATTTCTGAATTGTATGTATCTCTTTTTGCCTCGAACTCGTTGATTTTATCTACTTTTCCTTGTATTTCCGAAACTTCTTTCTCTAAATTTTCTTTGTTCTTTTTATCTTCATTATATATTTTTTGTTGTTTGGTATAATCGTCAAATTCTGATTTTTCGTTTTTGAATACTTGGCTCACATATGAACTATCATATTTCTTGACGTTCCAAACATAAAGCCCCCAAAAACCAAAGCAATTAAAATTCCGTAAATGATAATTACTTGATAACCTTTTAGCTTGTGCTTGTCAAGAAATTCTTTAATCCCTCTTTTTTCAACTTCGGTTAGTTCACCGCCACAATTTTGGCAAAATACCATATTATCAGCATATTTCATTTTGCACTGTTTACATTCTTTCATTGGTAAATTCCTCCTTTTTCTTTTATATTACCATATTAAAACATTATTGTCAAACAGATACCGACATTTTTCTACTTTTGTTTGAATTTTTTGACTTTGCTTTATAGAAAAAAAGAACGCCACATTTTGAGACGTTCTTTTTTGTTTTCAAATACTTATTCAACTTTTTCTGTAAACAACTTTTCAAACTTTTCGTTTGCTTTCTTTCTTGCGGCTTGCTTTATGCCGTTTGAAGAATATTTTTCACCGTTTTTCTTTCTGATTTTTCCGCTTTGCATATCTTTAACGATTTTTTCGTAATACGCATTATATTCTTTGTATTCCTTGATAGACATATTAGCTCTGTATTTATGACCGTCATCCTTCGTGTATTCACGTTTGCTTTCGTCAGTCCAACTATCAAGCGTTTCAAACACATTTTCTTTCTTTGTCCAATCGGTTATATTCTTGTATATTCCATACAACAAAGCCTCACCGTTTTTCAAAGGAATACCTGTTGCTGTACCTAACTCTTTCAACAATTTGTTTATAGACTTTACATACGCCCAAGGACTGCTTGCTCCGTTTTTGCTCACAGTCGTTAATAGGCTTGTAAGACTATCAACCGTATTATTGATTGTATCTAATGCAGGCGCTTGAATATCATACCATACAGCGCCCTTACCTATGTTAAAAATGCTCAATATATATTCAACCAGTGCCGCTGTTTCAGAGCCGCCCAAAGTAGTACCCATTACAGTATTAAAACAATCCGTTAAATATGCCGACATAGCGCTTTTTAAAGTAATTGTCTTATCTTTATCGTCTTCTCCGTAATAATCATCAAACTTGCCTTTCAGAAATCTCCCTATACCGTCACACAAATTCAAAACTATTGCCGCAATTATTTGTGAACTTATAGCTTTTCCGAGATTATGAGCGGCTGATTTTAAGTCCTCTGCGTTTTCTTCTGTCTTGTTTGACTGATAATCTTGGTAACGTGCGTTATATTCCCCGTATGCGTCATAAAGTATATTAAAGTTCTGCATAACCTGTGTCTTGAACATCGTTACAGACTTGACTAAGGCGTTAGGGTTTCTCAATATATCAGGACGTTGCATAGTTGAATAATTCGGCTGAGTATTTTCGATTATGCTGTTATATACATCTGCCACTTGTTTGTAGTATTCGTCAGTACCTTGTTCAAGTGTTTTGTAGTTATCTCTCACATAAAATTCAGCCGCTTTCCATAACTTTGTGGTTGTTGCTATATCCATAGCTTGTATCCAACCCATAAGCAACGGCATTTTACCTTTTTTAGTCCAATCTTCATAAGTGCCGTCCGCATAATCTCCAAATTCACTTGTTGTATAACCTTGTGAACGATACCACAAAAGCGGAGTGTACTTATTTATAATTTCTATATCGGCTTTTGTTACTCTTTCTGTAAATGCCTTAGCAAGTGCTTTATAACCCACAATAGCCGCCGCAGTCGGATATGACGCTGCTTGTTTTAATGTTACACCTAAATTAAGAGATAACACACCTTGCGCATAGTGCCCTTTTAGCATATCAAACAACGTTCCGTCCGTCTTACGTCCGCTCTGTAAGTCCGTAATTAAATTTTCTATGTATTTATCCGCATTTAGTCCCCATTTTTGTTTTAGACTTTCTTTTACGCTATAATTATAGTTTCTACCCATTGAGTTGTATACTTTATTAAAGTTTCTAATAGGTATAGCAAGTCCGTAATAATCAGCAACATCGCTCATTTGTCTGTTAATGGCTCTAATAACACTTTCAAGTGCTACAGGATTGCTTGCATATTTACGTTCTTTCAACATTCCTTTGCCTTCCAAAGTTCCGTTTTTCACAAGACTTTCAAAGTCATTGTTGATAAAATTTCTGTTGCTTACAATAGGAAAATAATCTCTTACTGTCGCAATTTCATAGCCTTTAAGTGCAATCGACGTTTCATTTATAGCTTTTGAGCAATCATCATTGAAGAAATTATATGCTACATCGGCAAATTGTTTTTCAAACGGTGTCATTTTGCTTGTAATCTCATTGACCTGCGACGGTGTAAGACGTATTATAACGCCTGCGCTTTCGTAAGCGTCTTTGATTTTACCTTGTTTATACAAATCCATATCAGGAATGGTTATTCCTCCGTATTGGATATGTTTCAAGTTCGAGTAATTTTTTGAATGCAAATATAATGACGTTCTCATATCAGGCGTTATATACACTTTTCTACCTTGTGTATCGTATTTGCTTATGTCGATTAATTCAGCCTTTTTTCCTGTAAATTTTGACATTTCTTCTGTTTTGTTTATGACTGTTTTAAACTTTTCGCTTGCTCTTTGTTTAAAAGTCATACTTTTTCTTTGACCGTCACTTAAATCTTTTGCCAACCCCTCAAACACACCGTTCTTGGCATATCCTGATAGACGTCTAAACATTCTTTCGGGTGTTAGTTGTGTGCTTATATAACCTCTATACCACTTGCCTTTTTGCTTATTTTCTATGCCTTTGCCGCGTTGTATTTCTTTAATGCTTTCCATTGCGGTATGCGCAATTTCTCTGTTGCGAACGTCGTTAATCATTTTATCCTTGGTTCTTATCTCGTGTTTGACTTCTTGCAGGGTTTGAATGAGGTCACGCACATCATTAATATTCATATCCGCTATTTGCATTTTATCAAGACGCGATATTTTTAGTTCAACATCTTTGTCCGGCAAGAAGTTTTCGTCTTGTTTTAACAATTCGTAATCTTCTTTTAATTGCTTTAGGTCAAGTTCGCCCATAACAGCTTTTCCGTCTTTCGTAGTATATCCTTTTTTGAGTATACCTTTAGAAACTGTGTCAATTTCTTTAAGTATATCAGGCAACTTATTCTTGTCCTGCGGAGATAGTTTCATGCTATTAATTTCTCTTGCTAATTTTAATAGTTTTGTTCTATCCTCGCTTTCTTTTTTTCTTGCCTTTGCCTTTTCTTTTTGCTGATTTACCTTGTCAATTAATTGTTTACGAATTTTCTCACGTTGTTCGATATATTTTGTCTTTTGTGTTTCAAGCCTTTTCTCGTATTTATTCTCCAAACGTTCCTTTTGCCTGTCTAATTGTTTTTCGTGCTTGTTATTCAAGCGTTCTTTTTGCTTGTCTAAAGCACCACGCATATCGTTCTCGGTATATATCTTGTCTGCATTACCGTTTTTGTCGATATACCCCATATCATCTGCAAGATTTATAGAACGTAAAATAACTTCATTCGTCACTTCCTCCAGCATCTCATCGCGTTCTTCTGTACCGAGGTCATATTCTTTCGGTTTTAAGTCGCGCAATGTATCAACAATATTTCGTAGTTGGTCGCCTACCACCATATGTGTACTCTCGTCGAACATACCGGGATATTCTTGTGCCAATTCCTTATAATAACTGTCTACCGGAATACCCTCTTTATTCGATAGTGTCAAATAACCGAAATTCTGCTTGCGGAAGTCGTTCCACTCCGTAAAGTCGCCTTTATCAACCTCCGATATTCTTATCTTGGTTGACTTAATTTCTTTACGCAAATTATTGTATATTTCCTCCGCATAGTTGTCCTTTTTCTTCATTTGGTCAACTATTTTTTCAGCCACACCATAAGCGGCTTTTTCTAATTTTGCGTATTTCTTGTTTATGTCGCCCTCGCCGTAATAGGTATCATTGATTTTAGAAGTAATATCTGCTATCGCCTCTGATATATCTGACGGCTTTACCTTACTTTCAACACTATAATCACTTATAAGTTTTTTTGAAACAGAATGTACTGTTGACGCTTTTCCCTCTGTCTTATTGCCAACTGTATGACTGAACCTAACATTACTATCTACACTCTCCAAAGCACGCTGTCTATCAGCCTCATCACCCGACTTGTATTTAACCGTATTTATGCCCATATCTTTTAATTGCTGATTTAGATTAGGGTCTACATTATCAGGCAATATGACTGCCTTAACCTCATCAAAACCTATTGCTCTGTGTGGTTTGGCCTCAAAATATTTTACAGGTATGTTCTTAAGATTATCTGCAAGCTCAACTATCTTATCAATGGTTGTGTCACTAACACCATTTATATACTCCGCTAAATATCTTTTTATGCTTCTTTTGTTCGTTCCTTTAAGCAGTGCGTTCTTGACATTTTCAGAAGCAACATCTATGTCTGTAAAATTGTTGCCTGTATCTATAAGCTGCGCCAAATCAGATGTTATATCGCCAAGAAGTTTTTCACTCTTACTGTATATGTTGTCAATTTCTTCATCTGATAACTTCTGAATACGTTCGCTATCTTTTTTCATATCTTCAACCGTTTTGTATTCTTGAGATACAGCCGAACGCATTTCTCCAATACCAGCACCGAATATTCCGTTTTCTTGATTTTTGCCTTTACTCATAGCTCTAACAATATTCTCAAGTGTGTACTCTGTATGCATTTCACTAAAATCACGACCGTTTCCGTACTCGTCAAACGGGTCAATATCTTTTCTGATATACTTGTCTTCAAGCACCTTATCGACTAAATTTTTAGCATAATTATTAAATTCCGATTGATTTTCCTTAATGACATTATTTACTCCGTCAGAATGCGAATATGCGTCTTCGACTTTTTCTCCTTGCCCATTCAGTATTTTCATGTCATCATTAAATCTGGCTTGTTCGCGTTCAAATATTTCAGGTTTATTTTTTGCCGCGTCAAGCTGTTTATTCATCTTTTCTATAAACCTTTTTGTTGCACCTTTGAGTTTTGAGCCTTCTTCCACTGCCTCGAAATAATCATTTCGTACATCTGCGTTATTAACAAGTTGCTCATACGTTACATGCTTCGCCAACAGATAAAATGCTTCATTTGTATTTGTGCCGAATTTAGACGGTTTAGGGTCACGCAAAACAGGCTCAACTTTAAAATTATTATCTTTGACAAACGCTTCTCGTACCTGTTCTGAAGCCTTCATCTTGCTTATAATTCTTTCTTTGTCGCCTGTATCAAAAATATTTGACTCTAACTGTGACACACTCATATTCAAATGTTCACTTAGTCTGTTTAATGCGTCCTCGTTCAATTTATAATCAACTTGAGGGAATGTGGATGTGTATGCGTCTGCACTATATAACCTGTTGTCGGACGATTTTGTCGGGTCTATGGTATCTCTTCCAAATATGACTGATATATCGCCATAGCCATTATGTCCAATATCAGCCTTTGTAACCGCTATACTCGGTGCCGGAAAACCTCCTAACGCCAAATTTTCTTTCAATTTCTTTTCAGACAAATTATGTATAGCGACGAGATTTTTATCAGTATCCGTTTCATTCTTCTTTATAGAATAGCGTATGTCTGCATTATTCTTATCAAAAGTACCTATGTTGTCTGTTGCGGATTTGATTTGTTCGGAGTTAAACACCGCATACTGTCCATATAAATTATCAATCAGTCCGTCATAACCCCGTCTTTGCAACTCCTGACGGATTGCAGAGGGATTTTCTTTCATAATTGAAAAATAATCATAGTCACCGCCTATAAGGTCACGCAGTTCCTTATCCCCTTTCTGATACATATTCAAAAATGTACTGCGGAATTTTTTGCCGTCATTTTCAGTATTGATTATCAGTGGATTTCTCAGGTTAAGATAAACTGGCATAACGCTTGAGCCATACTTTTTTGCAGTTGATTCTTTATCCGTAAAGAAGAATCCTTCACCAACATAATCTCCCGAATTTTCTCTCGTATTAAATCTTTGAGTATCAAACGTTGTAAAATTCGAAGTTGTGCCATGATACACAATTTTGGGCGTTCCGTCCTCATTTACAACTTTACTTGCTTTACTCGGGTTATTTTCCCAATCTCCAAACCAATTTTTAAAATTTTCGGATTTAATCTGCACATTATCAGTATTATTTTCAACTGTATCAAGGTTACTGCTATTTGAACTCTTTAATGAGAATTTTCCTCGTGTTCTGCCATTTTCCGAGTTTCTTCTACCATTCTCATATACTCTCCGAATTTCTGTACGTGTTCCTTCGCTCTTCGGCTTAAAGCTGTCAGTTCTTCTTTTGTCAACTTTCTTTCTGTACTGCCTGATGAGTTCTCGTGTTTCTCTTTCTGTAAGTCCGTTTCTTGATATCTCACGTCTTATCCCCTCGCTTTCTGCAAAATTTCTAATCTTTTCAATTCCTAATTGTTTAAGTTTTTCCCAAGTTTCGTCTGTAGTAATCATTTTTTCGGACATATCCTGCCCTGTTGTCATTGCATAATATCCAACAACTTTACCACCGTTATCCTCTATAAATCCTTCAAGACCTTTAAATGTTCTTCCTGTTGTAGAGTTATCATCTATAAGCAAAAATGATTTACCTTTAATATCATTATATCTTATGTCACTTGATATGTCAAACTCAGGATAGTTTTCCTTCATTCTTTCCCAAATTGATAACTTTCTTGAATTGCTCTCTTTTTGCTTAACAATTTCATAAAAAACTTGATTCCCATTTTTCTTTGATATAAAATACGCTATACACTCGGGTAAAATGTTATCGCTTGTGCCTTCTGCGCCTATAACTGGCAACAAGTACACATTATTCGATAGATTTTTCATTATACCTGATTGATATACAAATTGTTCTATCAAATTATATGCGGACTTAACGTCTCCTTTTTTTGCTCTATTATATGCTTCTTTTTGTTCGTTATTCATATCTGAATAACGATACGCATATTCGACGTTGTCTTTATTGAGTGTATTCTTTGCTATGGATTTAATTTGTGCATTATCAGCATTACTTTTATCAATCAAATAATTTGATACATTTAATGTGTCGTTTTTATTTTTTAGAGGTATTCTGAAATGTAATTCATCATCGAACATATCATCAAGCACTAATTTTTCGACGGGAATTTTCAACGACACTGTTTCGTTTCCGTATCCTGCCGACTGTCCGTCTAGCTTTGTCGATACAAATATACCGTCCTCTTTTGCTGACATTACTCCTGTTTTACGAATATTTTCGGCATTGTCTTTGGAAGTATTATGATACACATACGCATAACCGTTTTCATCTACCCTGCCACCGACGTTCCGAATTTCTTCTATTGTGTCATAAGCATTTAGCAAATCGTCGCCACTAAGACGATTTTCGATTTTTTCATCATTGCTTTTCTTCATAGAATATTTAATATCAGCATTATTGTTTGAATTATCAACACCTTTCCCACTCTCCCAAAATACAACGTCCGCATTTTGATTAGGTTTCATACTTTCAGGGAATGTATTAAGCCTTTCTTCTTTGCTCATACTTTGTCTTGCCTTAACGTCGTCAGCCTCGATTTCACCTGCGCTTTGGTTTCTGTTTTTGCTATCAGGGCTTTCACCGACTGCAAATCCCTCTCGTACTTGTATTGCGTGTTGTACTTCGTGAATGAGTGATTTTAATTTTTCTTGTGTTGGCAAATTTTCATTTATGAATATACAATCGAAATTAGGTGAATAAATCCCTCTTGCGTCTAAGTTCGATATTTCCTTGACCTTTACTTTTTTTAAATCGGGATATGCTTTGAATAAGTCCTCGTGTTCAAGAACTTCGTTTAAGTTCACGGCTTTGCCTAAACGTATTTTTTCTTCTTTGTATTTAGCTTTGCTATCGTCAATTTCAAACTTCCACTTGTTATCTAATCCTCTGCTCCAACCTGTTTTTGGTCGTATTGTTTCTGCTTTTTCGCCGTTGAGTTCCATTTCTTTTGCACGAGAAAGTTGAGTAATATTTGCGGTTTCTGCCTTAGTACCGCCAAACGAATATCTTGTTTCACTTCCAGTGTCGCTCTCCGTATTTTCTGTCGCCTCTTTTAGCATATTTTCAAGTAAATCATGTGTTTTTTGTAAGTCTTGCATTTGAGAATGTTTACTGCTGAATTTTGCCTTTATCTTGTTTATAAGGCCCTTGATAGCGTCAAGCAATCTGCGTATAACACCACGTCTTTGCTCTTTATTTTCTATGCTATCAACAAATTCCATAACTGCGTCAGCGTCTTTAAGAATATTCTGAGTATAGTCGGCTACAATTTCTCTTGTAGCCTCTTCGTATGTTAAATTTATTGACGATTTAGCGTAAGTATCAACCTTTTCTTTTGCAAGTTCATCAATACTTTTATCGGTGTTTTTTTGAATAAAATCAAGTACACATTTCTTGTATTCTGTATAATCGAGCGTATCTTCAAGATAATGAGTTAATTCGTGTGAAAAAACAGTCATAACCTTGTCATCGGCAGACAACGAAATATAAATCACACCCTTGTAATAACAACCGTTTGCGTCATTACTTATTGTTGGTACAATCTTTATAGGCACACCAATAGCACTACCGAGAGTATCTAATGCTGTTCTGTCCTCCAAAGACAAAAGGTCAGAGTATTCGTCTTGTAATAAACCTGGTATCTTATCTTCTTCTGAAATTTCAATACTTTTTATTGCATTATCAGTCTGCGTAGTATTCGTATTTTCATCTGTATTAGGTGCTTGACTGTTGATTTTTTCGCTTTCAACATTATTCGATACACCTGTATTACTCTGTATTCCGACATTGCCCGAATTTTGTTCGACTTGAACAGCGTTCTTTGCATTATTCAACACATTGATAAACTGCAACATATCGCCACCTGTTTTCGTTACTCCGTTATCGTCATACAAATAAATTGAATATCCGCTTGTTTTGTTTTCTGCTTGTTTCATAAATTCGATAGCACTATTTTGATTAGGAAGAATTGCCGTCGCATTGCCTGTCGGTAAATATGAAACAATATAACTACCGTTTGAATTTTGATGCGTACCAAAATGACCGTATGTAATTCCGTTTCTTGTTCCGTACTCTCCGTTTTTTTGTTTTACCGTAAAGTCACTTTCGCTTAGCTCGTTAGAATAACCATTATCCCTTTCAATGACATATCCTATATTTTGCCCATTTTCGGTTATCGGAGCAAATGTTACGTTGTTATTTGGATTTTCAGTTATATTCAATGATGAATAATCGCCATTTTCTATATCTTGTACTTGCGCGTTTAAAACTTCGTTTGCACCATATACATTGTTATGTAGATTGGCGTTTTTCTTTATTCCCTCTCTTAAAACTTCTTTAAAATTTCTGACTACGGTTTGAAATTCTCTGTTTCCGTCAAGTACGCTGTTTCCTGTAAGAGTTTTATTTACAAGTTCGTCGGCAAGATTATCTGTTTCTTGTGATAAAACTGTGTAACTACGTCCGCTTTTCTCTGACATAGCTTGTACAAAGTCATTCGCATAGTTGCTTACATAGTTTCTGTCAAAAAGATTATCATTGTTCGACATAAACTTTGTATTTGCCTCTTGTATACCTGTTGTACTTTCAGATACATTTAAGCCGACTTTATTCATTGCGTTATGTACTTCCTCTGTAACTCGATTTACAGACGATTGTACGCCGTTTTCTTGCATGCTTATATTAGGTAATGTATCTATTGCATTTAATGTATCTACACTGTTAATCTCACTCGTTGTATCGTTAATGGTTGAATTATCAGCGTTAATTTTGCTGTTTTGAGTGTTAATGTTGCTTATATCATTTACTTGCGCATTTAATGGTGCTGTTTCTTGAACTGTCTGCAAAGGCTCTATTTCCGATGTTTTCGGTACATTTTGTATCGAATTTTCAGTTTGTGGTGTTGCATTTACGTTATTAATGTTTGTAGCTTCATTTACCTCATTGCCTGTTTCAGCAGTATTCATTTTGTTTAAAGTATTTTCTGCTACTTTTTTATCATAATTTATAACTTTTTCGTCTGAAAGTATATCTCTATACGCATTCATCGTTTTAACGAAGTAATCATTCATTTCCGCTACGCTTGATTTTTTCCAATCAATTTGTTTTGGAAGTTCAGGCATTTCTGCACCTGCCTCACGCACTTTCTGTGATACCTCTTTGTTGGTTCTGCTAATAATTTTTTTTATTTCATCACCATATTGTCTTACACTTTTTGCGTCAGTATGTAAAATGTTATCTACTACACCTGCACCGCCCATTACAGCACCACCGACAGCACCGCCAAGAAAACTCTCGCCCAACGCCGGTAAATCTATAACACCCTCTTTACCTACAAGTTTTCTTTGTTGTATTTTTCCGTTTTCATCAACATATCCTACTTTTGAAACGACGTCACCCATTCTTTCAAACAATGTTCCGTACACTTCTTCCAAACCTTCACCGACATTAGCTTTCATATACTGTTTAAGAACTTTGCCGACATTCTTTTTTGTTGAACCTGTTGGACTTAACGCAAACATCATACTTTCAGGAGTGCCATCATACCCCATTTTTTCTGTAATTGTATTTACATAGCCTGTGAACATTGCATTTTTATAAGCCGTATCTTTGTCATATCCATTTTTGACAAGGTCGTCATATTTTTGTTGCGCTGAATCAATACCCATAAGTAAAGTAGTAGAATTATCTAAAGGGTTTAAAAATTTAGCAGCCGAACCTATCGAAAGGTTGTTAGCTTTATTGATTGCGGCATTAGCAATTTTTGAGCCAATTCCTTTTTCAGCGACATTTGCTATATCAGGTGTGGCGTTTGCGACTTTACTTACAACTTGTCCTATCTTTGTACCACCTGCTACTTTCTTTGCTGCCGAACTTACGCCTTCTGTAACGTCTGGCAACCCCATAAGCCCAGCTGTTCCGTATGCCGCCAACATCTGCCCCATTGAGCCAAGCCCTTTCTCTGCAATAAAATGTGTAACAGGATTAGTATTATCAAATGCCTCATATGCTTTTACTTTTCTTAAATTGTCCATATAATCGCTATATGCGTCATTATCTGTGCTTTTTCTGTTAAAAAAGTCGTTTCCTAATTCGTCTGGATTTTCAGAATAATATTTATCTAACTCTTGAAGTTGTTCTGAGTAATCGCCTGCACCCATTTGTTGCACTTTAAACGGGAAACCGTCTTTTACATATGTTCTTCCTGCTCTTTTAGCAAAATCATACATTTCCCCAATAGGATAAGCAACAAACTGCCCCAATTCTTTTAAAACACTGTCTTTACCGTTTGAACTTGACATAAGCGATAGTTTCTTTAAACCGGCATAAGATTTCGCATTTTTTAGTTCGTTTTCTGATAGGTCCAATTTATCTATCATTTCGTCAAGTTGTTGTGCTTTTTTATATTTATTTTTTTCTTTATTACGTTTAAGAAAATTATCTATTGTCTTAACTGTTCGATATTTTAACGAAATACTCTTATTATCCGTTATCGGTATATCGACTTGTTGATTTAGATATTCTTCTTTTTCGTCTGAATCTGATTGTTCTTCGTTCGGGTTTGTTTTTAAATTATCAGTCCCTCTTTTGGCAATATTAATAGCACCATACTTGCCCGAAAAGTGCATAAGCTTGCCTCTATCCTCTGCACTGTATGGCTTATGATAATCTTTTTCGTCACCGTCAACGCCTGCAAAAATGCCGTGAACATATTTGTCGCCCACTTGCATACCTTTTTTATCAAGCGTTTCTAATTCTTCATTTGTAACATTTCCGTTTTTTTCATATGCCTCTTTCACTAAAGAGTTCATATAATTATCAACAGTACCTTTATCCAAAAAAGTTCCGTCAGGCATAATAGGCGTATAAGCCACATTCCAACCACTGTTATTTATATCCGTTCCGAATTTATCAGAACCGCCAAATACTGTATCAATACCGCCGATTTCAGGGTCATACCCCCAACTTTTCAACTCATTTTCATACTTCTTCTTTAATTCATCATTCCAACGTATAAGAGGTCGCTTGTTCATATTGACATTGCCGAATTTGGTTGGGAGTTCCTCTTTTTTGATTTGGTCTATTGTGTAATCGTAAAATCCCCAATCTTTTGCTTTTTGATATTCGTTTTGTAGTTCTTGAATTTTAGGTATATCATTAAAACTCGATTTGCCGGTTTCTTTGAATAAACCCTTGCCCTTTTCGATTTTCTTTGTGTTTTTTGTTTCTTCTTTTTGTTCAGAGGGTACACTTCTTGGTGTGTACCCTTGTTTTGTTAATTCATCACGAATTGATTGAACATTATTTTTAAAATCCTTATATGATGTTATTTTTCCCATACCTATACTCCTATTTTACTGTTGAGTTACTTCGTATATTTCATTGTCTGATATTCCTATAGACTTTAATAACGGTAATTTGTGGTTTTGTGCGATAGATGTGTCATTTAATACGTTGGCTATAAGCATTTTCTTTTGACCGCTTGGAATACTCGGATTTACTTGATATTGTCCAGCTGAATTTTTTTGAAGTATATCCATGCCTGATGACGTTTGAGACCTTTTATTATTCTGTTTAACCCAATCTTTCAAAAATGAACTGTCCAAACCGCTCACCTGACCGGTTGAACTACCATTTGCTCCTACTGCACCACTCGTTTGATTATATTCATTAATTGCGTCGTTTGATTTAGCTGTATTTTCTGCAATATTATTTTTTGAGGTGTTATTTGCTTCTGCTATATTGTTACGAGAATTATTATTTGCCTCCGCTATGTTATTACGTGATTTGTTGTTTGCAACAGCCATTTCATTATTAGCACTTGCGTCATTAACACGAATTGTATTATCGGCTTGATTATTGTTAATACGGATTGTATTGTCAGCCTCAATGCCCGGCATTCTTTCTTCGTGGTCGTAACCCATTTGTGCAATATCCTTGCTGTTTTTAAGTTCTGCGTCAAACTGTCTTGCGTCCTCTGTTTGCGTATTCGGAACACCGTAATCACCATCATCGTATTGACCGTATTTACTGTAGTTGTTCCAAATTTTTACGCCCCTTGCAACTCTCGCCGCCTGTGCTGTCTGCGTATCACCTCTTGCGATAGCTTGTTCGATTACCTTTTTATAGTCAATATCTTCTATCGGTTTGCCGTTTTCATCAAAGAATGGATTTGAAGAATATAGCATACCCTTAGGAATTTGACCTGTAACTTGTGCTGTTGTTGCGTCACGTGATACTTTACCGTTAAGTACAGTTTCATTTCTTTGTACTTCGTTATTCTTTGCTGTTTCGTCTCTGTTGAACGCATTGTCGATTTGAACACCCATATCGGATAGGATTTTTCGTGCCTGTTCAATTTTTTGCGTCGAATTATAAGCGTTTTGCACCTTTGCATTATACGCGTCTAATACATTCTGTTGCGCCTGTGAGTATAGCGCCGCTTGCTGTCGCATTGCGTTTGCGGCACTGTAACTGTCAACATTACCGCCGTTTGAGGCTGTACCTAAAGCAAGCTGATTATTTCTTCCCTGTATAGCTGATAGATTATATTTACCAAGTATTGCTTTTGCCTCATCGGTAGAAAAAGGATTAGCTTTAACCAAGTTCATATAGTCGTTATAATCTTGTGTATTTGTTTTCATCAAGTCGTTATAATGGTCGAATAGATTACTTTGCTGTTGACCTACAAGGCTTGATGTGGTTTGACTTTTGCCTGTATCTTGAACATAGTTTTTAAAAGCATTATCAAGCGTACTGTTATCCCAATAAGATACCCCATTTGAACCTACTGCCGACGGCTTGCCTATGTTTTTACCGCCTAAGCTAACCTCACCTGTCGTATCGTTATATTGAAGTGCATTGTCTATATCGCTTTGACTTAAACCGTACTTTGAGCCTAAGCCGTAAAAATACGGTCTAATCGCACTTTTACCGCTCTGTGCAAAGTAGTCATTAACATACTTCTTTGACGCGTCATATCCACTGTTATAAAGCGTGTCGGCAAGCTTTGTGTCACCATTTTCACGCATTTGTCCGTAATAGTTTTGTGCCTCGTTTGCTATTTGTGCCGTTTTCTTTGTATCGCCCTCTGCATTTGCATTAAGCCAATTACCTTTTAGCCGTAATATTGTATTTACGGCGTCTTGCGTATTATATGCCATTCGTTTTACCTCCTTATGCTATTCTTCTTGCACCGACATAGTCGCTACGTCCTGATAAATTGCTGATTTTAACGACATCACCTGTCTTTGGTGCCTGTATGTACTGTCCGTTACCTATATAAATTCCGACGTGTCCCGGAGCTGACGCACTACCGCCCGAACCTCTGAAAAATACAAGGTCGCCCTCTTGCAAGTTATTCTTGCTTACGGCTTGCCCTACATTTATTTGGTCGTATGTTGTTCGTGGTATATCAATACCGCTTGCTTTCGCCGCGAGTTGTACAAGACCGCTACAATCAACACCGCTTGACGAAGTACCGCCGTATACATACGGTGTTCCCAAATACTGCTTTGCCGCCGCAACAATCTGCCGTCCTTTGGAAGAACCGCCTGACGAAGTGTTTGAATTGTTCGCATAGCTCAATCTGTTTAGATAACTTCTTGATGAATTACTTGATGAATTACCTGTATTTGAACCACTTACACCCTTAGCTGTGTTGTATAGTTGTCCCATAATAGAACTTACCTGTGTCGCCCAACTGCTATCTATTGCTCCACCGTCTGTGTATGCATACCCCATTCCTTTTGGATTGTTACCTGTACCTGCTGAATTAATCGACTTTGCACCATACCCATTGTAGTATGTTTTCATAAATTCAGTTGCAAATTGAGTAGCGCCTTGTGACATTTGACCGTATCTATGAGCGTTGCCCTCAGGATTAACATTTGTAGCACCGTAACCCCAAATATTATTGGTTTTCTTAGCTATGTTTGAAGTACCCCAACCGCTTTCCAAAGCTCCGATACCGAGTATTGCCAAAGCGCTCATACCTGTTGTTTTTTGAGCATTGTATATACCCTCTGCGTCACTTGTTGATATGACTGAACTGCGATTAAAGTGTTTTTTAATGATTTCGGCTATTTGTGCTGTTGACAGTTTCGGAAGTTGCGTTGCTACGTCAAGACTTCCAAGCGACGAGCTGTCAAGATTTCCGTTAAAACCAACATTATCATCACCGTTTGAATTAATAGTACCACTGCTAAGAGCGGTACTATTTTCATTTTGAGTAGAATTTGATGAATTTGACATTGTGTTTGTTGGTTGAATACCTGTTGCTTGTGTTATCCATTCTCTAACCTTATCGCTTGTCGCACTGCTGTTTACAATCGGCTTATAATCAGCCATTTTATTTATAACCTGTCCGTCTCTTTTACTGATGAACGGATTAAAGGAATTTATGTTTGGTGCCGTTGTCGTGTTTTGCTTTCCGTACAATGTATCAATTTTGTTTTTTAATTGATTACTCTGTTGTTGTGAATCGAAATTAAAAAGGCTGTTTACCTTATTTCTTATTGTATCTGTCAAACCCATAGTCATTTACTCCTTATCAAATCTTGATTTTTATAAGTCCTGCAACAAATTTAACTGCACGATATACAACAACACATACCCACAATTTTGTATTGTTTAGGTTAAGGTGCGCGTCGTCTGCGCCTGATACAATACCGTTATCCAAACACCACTGAACAGGCTTATGCGCCCATTCAGGCATATTACTGTCAATGCAATCGTAAATCATTTCTGATTTATCTGCCTTTTTCTTGTCCAACTCATTAATTTTGCTAAGTAGTTCCTCATATTGTGTCATATTCAATTCCTCCTTGTTTGTTTTATCCTTTGTCACTTGTCCTGTAATTCCTTTAAAAATCGCCTTTGCAAACTCTGTTGCACCGATTTTCTTGTATTTATTTGCGTCCTCTGTATCTACAAAACACACTTCAACAAGCATAGCTTTCGCGTCACTGTGATGTACCACATACAGCTTAGAGCCGTCTTTAATACCTCTGTTTTTAAAACCCAATTCACTTATCGCTTTGCAAGTATTTGTTGCCTCATCAAACTTTTTGCCGCCGTAAGTCCACACCTCTGTACCTTGCCCACCGCCACTGTTAAAGTGTATTGATACAAACAAGTCAAGCGGCTGTGAATTTGCCATATCGACAATCTGTCTTAGATTTGAGCTTACTGTCGGCGCATAATCATTTGTACAGTCATACACTGTATGTCCCGCTTTTTTTAATAAATCTTCAAGTGCATATCCGACGTTTCGTGTCTCTACGCTTTCGTCTATGTAATCTACTGCACCACAACCGACTTGCCCGCTTACGGTATGTCCGCAATTAATTCCAATGCGCATAAATTACCACTCCTTTACCGTCATATTTTTCCACTTCTTGTACGCGTCAAAATATATCTCGTTTTTATCGCCGTTGTATGTAATTTCATAATACATTCCGTCCGATACGGTTGTTGACGCTAATGCTTTAAAATTCTGTAGCGTCTTACAGCTCCAAACGATATATACATCATCTGCGGTGATTTTCTTACCGTCTGTCACATCAACATTGTTGTTAAAATAGTTTGCGATT
>OGYY01000021.1_pt1 | contig 142031 bp, 135 predicted proteins | sample 1576671 | NCBI WGS metagenome assembly OGYY01 (sample SAMEA3541593, study PRJEB24748) | human gut metagenome | biome: human gut; feature: human-associated habitat; material: faeces | place: China | collected 2012 | reverse complement strand
TATATTTAAAATATAAATACAATTTAAGTGAATAAATTGTATAAAAAGAAAACTAAATTATAATTCTGATATTTCAAACTTTTAAAGCAAAGGCGCAATAGATTTTTGAGTAATTGCGTCTTTTTTTATAAGAAAATGAAGATTCCGGCGCCGGGAACCCAAGAAGCGAAATAAGGAGAAATATCAGAAGGACAGGAGGAAACTATGGAACTGAGATTAGGCTTTGAACCAAGAAATGAATACCTTGCTTACGAGACATGGAAAGGGGCCATGGTATTATTAAGAGATGTTATGCTTGTAAAACCGGGCGAAAATGTTCTGGTTACTGGGGATACGTCTAGTGACAAGCGAGTTATGGACGCCTTTTCGGCAGCGGCTTATGCACTGGATGCGGTTCCTGTATGTATTACATATCCGACTGCGCCGCTTTCCCTCCTTGATCCTCCAAAACCGATTCAGGCAGCGGCAATGGAAGCGGATGTGTGGTTTGAGTGCGCTTACCAGACCGTGCAGCATACCCTGTCCTGGCAGGCGGCGATCAAGAATGGCGTCCGTTATATGTGCCTGACAGGAATGGATGTGGATATGCTGACCAGATGCGTGGCAAATGTGGAATATGACGCCATGATCGAATTTGGTGAATATCTGAAGGCAACGATCGAGCAGATTGATAAGATCGAAGTGAAAAGTGAAAATGGAACCAATCTGGTGGCTTATGAGAAAGGAAGAAAAGTACGTCATTCCGGACAGAGAGGAACCATTAAAGGATATCCGTTCATGCTGGGCGGTCAGATCAGCTGGTGCCCGCTGGAATCTACGATTAACGGAACTCTGGTGCTGGACGGCGCTTTATGGCCGCCGGCTGACATCTGTATCCTGAAAGATCCGATCAAGCTGACACTGAAGGATGGCGTAGTGACTGAAATCGAAGGTGGAAGAGATGCGCAGAGACTCAAAGAGTGGATGGCATCCTTTAACGACCCGGCGTCCTATCGGCTGGCCCATTACTCTCTGGGATTTAATCCTGGTGTGACCGCACCTACCGGAAGGATCGTAGAAGATGAAAGAGTCTTTGGCGGTATCGAGTTTGGTATCGGCAGCCAGGGAGCGGCTATTATGGGAGAGAAATGGGATGCGCCAAGTCATACTGACGGAACGATTTTAAAGCCGACACTGATCTTCGACGGAAAAGTATTTGAGGAAAACGGAATCTATAAGGATGAAAAAGCAAGAGAGTTCTGCCGGAGAATGAAAGTGGCAGGATACTAGGAGGTGTAATGGTATGGAATTACGTTTGGGATTTGAACCTCTGGATGATTATCTGAAATATGAGTTATATAAAGGAGCAATGAAGCTGGTGCAGGATGTAATGCTGGCAAAACCCGGGGAAACTGTGATGGTGACAGCGGATACCTCCACGGATATGCGGGTTGCAAATGCGCTGGCAGCCGCTGCCTATGCCATTGACGCGGTTCCCGTTCTGGTAGAATATCCGACGGCAAAAGAGACCTGTATCGACCCGCCGCTTCCGCTTCAGGCAGCAGCCTGCAAGGCAGACGTGTGGATCGAACTGGCGGATAAGAATGTCCAGCACACGCTTTCCTGGCAGAAGGCATTGGCCTGCGGATGCCGCTATACCTGTCTGACAGGAATGGATGTGGATATGATCGTGCGCTGTATCACTCACGTGGATTATGACCTGGTTATTAAGCTGGGTGAGAAGATGAAATCCATCATTGAACAGGCCGGAACGGTACAGATCCTGAGCAAGAACGGAACGGATCTAAGAGGCGAGATGCAGGGAAGAAGAGTCCGTCACTCCGGAAGAAAGGCGATTGAAAAAGGGCAGTCCAATATGATGTGCGGACAGATCAGCTGGAACTGTATGGAATCTACGATCAATGGTACACTGGTGTTTGACGGTGCTTTATGGCCGCCGGCAGAAATCGGCCTCTTAAGTGCACCTGTAAAACTGACGGTAGAAAAAGGTGTAGTAACAAAGGTAGAGGGCGGACGAGATGCAGACATCTTTCGGAGTTGGCTGGCAGGTTATAATGATCCGGCATCTTATAGAGTTGCCCACTATTCACTGGGCTTTAACCCGGGTGTGATGGCGCCTACCGGAAGAATCGTGGAGGACGAAAGAGTCTTTGGCGGTATCGAATTCGGTATCGGAAGCCAGGGCGCGTCTATCCTGGCGGAAAAGTGGGATGCACCAAGCCATACGGACGGAACGATCCTGAAGCCGACAATCCTGTTGGATGGAAAAGTATTTGAAGAGGACGGTGTTTACCAGCATCCTGAAGTGCGGGAAATCTGTAAGGAATTAGGGGTGGCAGGATACTAGAAAGTGTAAGTCTGCTGTCGGTGAAGGAGTAGATGAAAGGAGGACTCGGATTGAAGATAGGGATGATACAGCTTGCGGCAATTGAAGGCGATGTCTCCGGAAATTGTACGAAGATTAGAAATTGGGTCAAGACATACGCAGGTCAGGACTATGACATATTATGTTTTCCGGAACTTTGTATTAGTGGATATGAATTCGAAAGTGCAGCTTCCCTGGATGAGATGGAATTTATGGCAGGACTGGCGAAGGAATATGGACAGGCACTGATCGCAGGAGTCCACAGCGTACACGGCGAGGAGCATTATAATTCTACTGGCTTCTGGGATGAGACTGGAAATCTTCTGGGAGAATATAAGAAAATTCATTTGTGGGCAAAGGAAAATGATTTTTTTACCAGAGGAGAAAAGTTGATTACCGTAGACTACCGCGGGTGGAAGATCGGAATGTTAATGTGTGCAGACCTGGGATTTGCAGAAATTTCCACACCACTTTCCTTGAAAGAGGGAGTAGATATTATTATATACCCCAGCGCCTGGGGCTATGGATCAGAAGAGTTGTTTGTAAATTGTGCAAAGATCAGAGCTGCAGAGAACCAAGTGTTTACAGTGGCATTAAATAGAGCCTGCGGAAACGAAATGTATTGCGGAAATTCTATAGCTGCAAATCCAGACGGTACAACACTGTCAAGAATTGTGAGTACGGAAGAAGCCTTTGGAACTGTTACATTTGAGAAGGAAAAGTTAGAGAAGGCAAGAGAATTTATTCCGTGGAGAAAGATGAAGCAGGAAATAATCTACAGAAAAATACGAGAAAAGTACAACTAAGATAAGAAGGAGGGAATGAGATGTTTGATGAGAAAGCAAAAACCAGCGGAAATGCTGTTGAGGCGGATGAACCGATGACCCCGATTCCGGAAGAAAGCAGAGAGCATTGGATATCACCGGCAGTTGTGTTTGGCGGATTAGAATTCAGTGTTTCTGTCTTGATGATTGGTGCCACTCTGATAGGGGCGTTTGGATTAAGAGGGATGGTTCCGGTGGTGCTGTTCACCTTTTTAATCCTGACCTGGGGCGGAAACGCTTTAAACGGATACATGGGAGCGAAAACAGGATTGTCATCTTCGGTCATCGCACGGCAGGGATTTGGAGACAAACAGGCCAAGTTTATTATTGCACTCGTTATTGGTGTAATCAGCATGGGCTGGTGGGCAATCCAGACATCTGTGACGGGAAATGCTTTGTGTGCAATTTTAGGGATTGACTATACAGTGGAAAAAATACCGTGGGCTATTGTTACGATCATTGTAGGTATTCTATTTGCGATTCCGGCAGTCATTGGTTATTCCTCCATGAAATGGACAGACTATCTTGCGGTTCCCGGCGGTCTCCTTTTGTGTATTGTAGGAATTTACCTGGCGCTAAAAAACGTAGGGTGGTCGAACATCATAAGTTTTGAAGGAGACGGAAGTATGACATTTGCTGCCGGAGTGACGACACTTCTTGGAATGAATGTATCGCAGTGGGTAATTTCAGCAGATTATACCAGATATGCAAAGGCAAAATGGAAGGATAATATTTTAATACCACTTGGTATTATTGCGATAGGGATACCACTTGTATTTATAGGCGGTGTCATGGCAGCAGGAAATGGAACCGCAGATATTGTGTCAGTTATGCAGGGGCTGGGCTTCCCGGTATGGGGCTTCCTGGTACTGTGGCTGGCGTCATGGACAAGCCAGCTTGTCAATAACTATACAATGGGATTGTCCTTTTCTAATATACTGAATGTAAAAACAGGAAAAGGGAGAGCAATCGTAACGTTGGGAGCAACAGTTATTTCCATCATCTTTTCCCTATGGGGAATTCTGGACCATTTTACAGATCTGCTTAATCTGGCAGCACTTTTATACCCGGCGATAGCGGGTGTCATGTTTGTAGACTTTTTTGCAAGAAAGCAGAAGTGGGAAGATAATACAGGATGGAATGTTATGGCTACAATTGCAATGGTGGCAGGAACTGCTGTGGGCTATGTAACAACATATGTAGTTGTTGTGGGTATACCTCCGCTTCAGTCGCTGATTGTCACGGGACTTGCTTATTATATTCTGATGAGGATCAAGGCAAAGGCAGCGCCTGATAAGTTTACAGAAGGCATGTTTGATGAAGCGTAAGGGATAAAACAGGAGTAGACCATGGAAGAAAGAATCAATGAACTTATTGAATCCTACCGGGAGGATATGATCCGCTCTTTGGAAGATCTGGTGAAGATCCCAAGCGTGATCGATCCGGACAGCGCAGGAGAAGGGAAGCCGTTTGGAGCAGAAGTGCGAAAGGCGCTGGACGCTGTTTTGAAGCTGGCGGAAGAGTTGGGATTTGATACAAAGGATTATGACGGCTATGCAGGGACCGCGGGGTTTGGGACCGAAGGAAAAGAGGTAGGTATTCTGTCTCATATCGATGTGGTACCGCCTGGAAATGGGTGGACCAAAGAACCCTTTGCACCGGAGATCTGTTTCGGAAAGATGTACGGACGCGGGACCATAGACGACAAAGGACCAATGATTGCTGCGCTCTATGCGATGAAGGCAGTCAGGGAAAGCGGACTTCCGTTAAAAAATCATGTCCGGCATATCATTGGGTGTGACGAAGAGACCGGACACCGCTGCATTAAATATTATCTGACCAAAGAAAGAGGCCCGGATCTTGGATTTTCGCCGGATGGCATGTTTTCTGTGATCCATGCGGAAAAAGGGATTCTGCGTTTTAAGATGGAAAAAGAATGGGAAAAGCCGGAAAATAAGGACGGTCTTCACATCATCAAAGTACAAGGCGGAACCGTGATCAATGCGGTTCCGAACCTGGCGGAGGTGTGGCTTGGCGGTGCGGAAGGAGTCCTGGCGGATGCCCGGAAACAGTTCCTGACAGCCTGCCCCCAGGGAGAATCACACTGGAAAGAAGATGCTTTGTGCCTTTGTTTTCCGGGACTCAGCGCCCATGCGATGCAGCCCTGGCTTGGGAAAAATGCGATCTTGCCCATGATAAGATTTTTAAAGGAGCTTCCCTTTGCTGATCCAAGAGAGCAGGAATATTTCAGAAGCTTGGACGCACTGTTTGGAGACGGCTGGGAAGGCAGGAACTTAGGCATTGCCTGCGAGGATCAGCTGTCAGGAAAGCTGAGCATGAATCTTGGGATCCTTACAATAGAAGAAGGAAAGAGCGAGGCAAAGATCGATATCCGCTGTCCGGTCCATGTGGATCTTCAGATGGTATGGAAAACGATCTGCCTGACCTGTGAAAAGTACGGATTCAAACCGGAATACTGGCAGATGAGAGATCCTTTGTATGTGCCGAAAGACGCAGAACTGGTACAGATCCTCCTGGATGTATACGAAGACGTGACCGGCAAACGGGAAGATCCGATCACCATCGGCGGCGGGACCTACTGCCGGGATGTAGAAAATTTTGTTTCCTTTGGACCGGTGTTCCCGGGAGAGCCGGAGCTTGCTCATGAGGCGGATGAATTTATCGATCTGGAGCAGATGATGGAATGTGCCCGGCTGTACGCACAGGCATTGTATCGTCTGATGACGTGCTGATGCGTCCGGCAGGCGGAATGTTCACAGAATCATCAGAATTATTTCATAGATCTATCACAGGAAGATCACAACATTTCTGTAGAATCATCACATCAGTTTTTTATGCCTGAAGGGAAAACATGATGGAGGTGACGGATGTTGGGAAGCCGGATAGAGGAACAGGAAAGAATGATAGAGCTGGTGCGGAAGGGAGCCTGTAAAAGAGTATTGCAGGAGTTGGATAAAAAAGCAGTGCGGAAAATGCGGCCGGAGCAGGTGGCGGATAAGGCAAGAATCAGATTTGTAAAGGCATATGGGCAGGAGTAGAGCGCGGGGACGTGACGCCTTGCATCAGATGTCCGGATATAGTAGAATGAATCCATCTTTGAGATATATTAGGAAAGGATTGAAGGTCATGACGATCAATCAGCTGAGTTATCTTATCACTATTGCCGAGACAGGATCTTTGAATAAAGCGGCCGAGCTTCTGTATATTTCCCAGCCCTCTTTATCCGGTGCGGTACAGGAACTGGAAAAGGAGCTGGGAATCATTATATTCCGGCGCACCGGCAGAGGGGTCACGCTGACCACAGACGGGGCAGAGTTTTTGCTCTATGCAAAGCAGCTGTATGGCCAGTACGAGGAAATTTTAGAAAAGTACGGGAAAAACGGAAGGCGGAAAAAGAAGTTCGGCGTTTCGACCCAGCATTATTCCTTTGCCGTAAAGGCCTTTGTGGAGATGGCAAAGGCTTTTGATATGTCCAAATATGAGTTTGCGATCCGGGAGACGAAGACAGAAGAAGTGATCCGGGATGTCAGCAATCTGAAAAGTGAGGTCGGCGTGCTTTACCTTTGTGATTTTAACCGTAAGTGGATAGAGAAGCTGCTTCGGTCATCGGGGCTCGTATTTCATCACCTGATTGACTGCCGGGCTTATGTCTATTTATGGAAACGCCACCCGCTGGCCGGTGAAGCGGCGATCAGTTTTGACCAGCTTCGGGATTACCCCTGTCTGTCCTTTGAACAGGGAGAGAACAGTTCCTTTTATTTTGCGGAGGAAATCCTGGCGGACAATGAATACTCCCGGATGATCCGTGCAAATGACAGAGCCACGATGCTGAACCTGATGATCGGCCTGAACGGATACACGTTGTGTTCCGGTATTATCTGCGAGGAATTAAACGGAAATGATTTCCTGGCAGTCCCGTTCCGGGATGACGAGGAAAACCGGAACAGTATCATGCGGATCGGATATATTGTAAAGAAAAATACGATACTTACCGAAATGGGAGAGCTGTATGTAGAGGAGCTGAAACGGTGTCTTAAGATGTGAATTTTCTGTGTAGATATTGTGAAAAGTCTGCCGGCGCCGTCTTCTTGTGCTATAGTTATCAAGTAAATGGAAAAAAGTCAGGGAAGAAGGTGGAACATGAGAATCATCAGACGGCTGCCAGGTGTTCTGTCCACAGCGGTAATGGTTTCCTGCCTGGTCGTGACCTCTGTAACGGCGGCGCCTTCACAGGATAGCCTGGAAGAGCAGAAATCCGCGGCGGAAAGTGAAGCGGAGGATCTGCAGGCACAGCTGACCGAGCTTTTGGACAAAGTCGGAAAGATGGAGGAAAAGCTGATCGAGACAGGAGAGAAGATCACGCAGACACAGTCGGATCTGGAAGAAGCACAGGCAAAAGCAGAACAGCAGTATGCAGACATGAAAGTCCGGATCAAGTATATGTATGAAAATGGGGAATCGGATCTTTGGGAAGTCTTTTTAGAGGCGAAGGATTTCTCGGATTTTCTGAATAAGGCAGAATATGTAAGCAATGTGCACTCTTATGACAGGCAGCAGCTGGAGGAATTAAAGAAGACGCAGAATGAGATCCAGGAATTAAAGGACACGCTGGAAACAGAACAGGCAAGCCTGGAAAGCCAGCAGGCAGACTATGAGGAGCAGGAAACCCAGTTAAATGCGCAGCTGGAGGAGACAAAGGCCCAGATTGCAGACTATGATGAACAGATCCAGGCAGCTGCAGAAGCGGCGGCACAGGAGGCGATAGCCAGAGAGGCTGATAATACGGACACTGCTTCGGAAGAAAGTTCCGGGGGTACTACGGATGGCGGCAGCAGTTCCGGAGGCTCCGGCAGTACATCAAACAGCGGATCTACAGGAAGTTCCAGCGGAAATACGTCTGTGGCACAGACCATTGTAAATGCGGCATACAGCCAGCTGGGCGTACCCTATGTTTATGGAGGGACAACGGCGGGTGTAGGCTTTGACTGTTCAGGGCTGGTACAATACTGCCATGCAGTAGCGGGAATCTCTTTGCCAAGGACATCCCAGGCGCAGGGAGGCTGCGGCATAGCGGTCAGTGACCCGCAGCCTGGCGATCTGGTATGCTACGGAAGCCATATTGGAATTTATATTGGAAACGGGCAGATGATTCACGCGCCTCATACTGGAGATGTGGTGAAGATTGCAAGTGTATACGGATCTCCATGGTATCGGCGATGCTGGTAAAATTGAATATAAGTATATGGGAAACGGCGGCACGGAAGAAACCCATGCCGCCGTTTTGCAGTAATATCAGTTTCGCCAGAAGAACATTTATGCTAGAATGGTAAAAAACGTAAGAGGGGGATAATGATGAGAATCGGGATCTGTGATGATGAGCCGGTTTTTCTGGAAATCATGCGAAAAGAGCTGGAGGCGTATTACCGCAGCCTGGATCTGGAGGTGCGGGCGTTTTCTGACGGAAAGGAGCTTGAGGAGGCGGTAAAAAAAGAGCCGTTTTCTTACACCTGCATTTTTCTGGATGTAGAAATGCCGGGGATGAACGGATTTGAGACGGCAAAAGCATTGCGAGACGCAGGATGTCAGGCGCCGGTGATCCTTCTGACCAGTCATCGTGAATATGCGCCGGAAGGATATGAGGTTGGAGCCTTTCGTTTTCTCACGAAACCGCTGGAAAAAGATAAGCTGCATCGTGCGCTGGAGGCAGTGGAAAATGAGAAAAGGGACAGGGGGCGTCTGCTGGTCAGCCAGAGCGGAAGAGAATTCTATCTTCCGCTAAATGAAATTTTATATTTTAAAAGTGAAAATGTATATCTGGATATACAGACGGAAAAAGGTCGTTTTCTGGTTCGGAAAAAATTAAAGGAACAGCTTGCAGAGTTACCGGAAACAGCTTTTTTTCAAGTGCACAGAAGTTACATTGTAAATCTGGAAAAGATACAGTCTTTTGACGGGAAAGAGGTCGCTTTGGCAGACGGAAGCAAGATCCCTGTGGGGAGAGGGAAAAGAGCGGCGTTTCAGGGGGCGGTGATCCGATATCTGAAAGAGGGAGATCAATGATGGGAGCAAAATGGGGGATGGTAATCTATAACTGTATATCTGCAGCGGAGATCCTGCTGGCGCTTGTGTGTATCAGCAGAGTGGTTTACCTGGAGCCGGGAATGTCGGGAAGAAGGAACAAGCTCCTGTTTGCAGTAGCGTTTCTTGTGCCAACGCTGTTTGTGCAGATATGTCCGGGAATGAGCAAGGATATCTTTTCGGCTTTCCCTGTTTGCTTCTTTGCTGTTTACATGGTAATCGTAAGAAGGGAAAAAAGAATCCGGGGAATATTCCTGACGGTTCCTGTGCTTGGGTTCCTGATGGGGATCGTATCCGTATTTTATGCGGTCCCATATACGCTGACGGGGAAATATCCGTCAGAAGGCGGATGGCTGTATGCAGTGGACGCACTGTTCTGGATCGCTGTTTGGATCATTTACTGGAAACGAGACGAGACCGTGCACCTGCTCCGGCTGGATGAGCCTTACCGGAGGCTGGGGAAGTGGGAGCGAAACTTTCTGCATGCTGCGGGGGTGTTTTTGTTTGTGATAGGAGCGATGCTGATGGCGGTCACACAGACGGGCATATCCGGCACTGCGGCCAGAGTGATTACCGGATTTGGAAGCCTTGCGTCGGTGTTTTTGGAAATGTCTGTGGTCATTTTGGTATGGCAGGGGAATCAGAAAGACTATTACCAGTATATGACTACGATAGGAGAGCATTATCTGCAGGCTGAGCTCCGGCATTTCCGGGCATACCAGGAAAGGGAGACCAGGGTGCGTAAAATGCGCCATGACATGAGGAACCATCTGCTGTGTCTGAGAGAGCTGGCGGAAAATGGAAAAACGGAGCAGATTAAGGAGTATCTGGGGGAGCTTTCGGGAGCCTTGCGTGAAACAGAGCAGACAGTATACAGCGGAAATGAGATTGCGGATGCAATTATTAATGAAAAGGAAGTGCTTGCAAGGGCGGGCGGCGTCAGGATCAGCCTGGAAGGAAGACTTCCCGCGGAGATTACGATAAAAGCGACAGATCTGTGTACGATTTTTGCCAATGCGCTGGATAATGCATTAGAAGCAGTGAAAGATCTGGAGGAAAAATGGATTGATATCCGGATCAGGCAGCAGGGGCGGATGCTGTTTATCACATTCCGGAATCCCACGGAGGAGAAAGAAGTTGTGCCTCCTGGCAGTACCAGAAAAGAAGATCCGGAAAATCACGGATTTGGGATCCTGAATATGACCTATGCGGCAAAAAAGTATCAGGGAAGTGTGCAGCGCAGGATCGAAACTGCAAAAGGCACAAGAGTGTACAGTACAGAGATTTTACTGCTTTTGCCGGAGAAGGAGCGGGAAGCCTGAGCTCTCCGTGTGCCGTTTACAACATACAGAGCACCGTTTGCAACGAAAAGCGGGTGCTCTGTTCCTTTTTGCCTTATAGTAGAAAGCGAAAAGAAAAGGATTTGAAAAGTTAAGGCAAAAGGAGAGACGGAATGAAGAAAGAAATAAAAAAGCTGGTGAATCAGATATCAAGAGATGTTCTGGTTTATTATGTGCTGTTGGCAGGGGTAACATTTACATTTGCAATCGTAAGGAGTGTGATGATGTTATCCAGGGCAGGAGGCGGTGAGACCGGGACAGTGGTTGCGGAATTGGGCAAGAGTGTAAGAGCGCATGCGGGAATCCTGAGTATTGCGGGAACTGCGGCAGGGCTTTTGTTCCTGTTTTTCCGGTATCGTAAAAGAGGAAGTCTTAAAAGGATGTGGCAGGAGAGAAAAGAGATGAAGCTGCCTGCATTTCTGCGTATTTTCTGTGTGTTTATGTCCTGTCAGGTAATCTTTATGGTGGCAGCAGCACTAGCGGAAGCAGCATTAAATCCCCTGGGATACACGTTGGCGGAAGCAGCACAGAACGCTACGGCCATCAGCGGGACGCTGCCGTTATTTCTTTATACCGCACTGGTAGGGCCTGTGGCAGAAGAAGTGGTCTTCCGGGGATTTATCATGGACAGGCTGCTTCCCTATGGCAAAGGATTTGCGATTGTTTTGTCGGCAGTACTGTTTGGCGTGATGCACGGAAATTTCCTGCAGGGGCTGTTTGCGTTCGGGGCAGGGCTGGTATTTGGCTATGTTGCGGTGGAATATTCTCTGAAATGGTCTGCCCTGATCCATGTAATCAATAACATGGTATTCAGCGATCTTCTGGGGAGAGTAACAAAGCAGCTGCCGGAGACAGCCAGGTCGGCTGTAGAGTACGGGATTGCGCTGGCGTTTTTTGCAGCGGCATGTGTAATCCTGTTCCGGAAAAGAAATGAAATTCGCGGCTGGTGGCAGGAAAACCGGCCGGAAAAGAGATACTGGGCCTATGCGTTTACCGCTGTATGGATGATTTTATTTATCATCATGGAGATTTGCGTGGCCATGGACGGCGTAGGCCGCATCTAATATTCATTTATGAAGACGGGCAGGCAATCTCCATCATCTGTTCGATAACGTGGTGCAAAAGCAGTGCCTGAGGAGTTTTGGCGGCTTTATAATATACTTCTTTCCCTTCCCGGCGGCTGGTAATAAGGCCGCTGGTTTTTAATTGTCTGAGATGGTGAGAGACGGCGGGACTGCTCATGTCTACCATGGAGGAAATATTGATCACACATTCTTCGCAGTGGCATAAAAGCCAGAAGATACGTACACGGCTCCCGTCGCCCATCTGTTTGAAAATATCTGCTACTGTCTGAAAATCATCAATACTGGGCAGCTGTGCCAGATTCTGTTCGATATTCTGTCCGTGGTCGTGGGGCAGTCTGTAGTCTGTCATGGTAGAATCTCCTTTCGCTGATGTAATGCCAGACTGCAGGCTTTGCCTCTGGCATCTTATAAGTTATTCTATTATAGGTTCCGGGACGGCGCAATAAAAAAGTAAAAAAGATTTAGGCTAAGGGATTGACATATCCTGATACTGTGCATATAATAAAACCAACGATTAAACAAATGATTAATTGTTTGAGATGAGAATGAAGGGAAAGGAAGCGGGAAAATGAAGAAGACGTATAAAATCGACGTTGATTGTGCAAACTGTGCAAACAAAATGGAAGAAGCGGCAAATAATACCGCAGGGGTGAAACATGCAACTGTTAATTTCATGATGCTGAAGATGATCGTGGAGTTTGAGGAAGGCTATGAGCCAAAAACGGTCATGAAGGATGTGCTGAAAAATTGCAGGAAGGTAGAAGACGACTGCGAGATTTTCTTATAATCCGCTTAAAGCAAGGAGTAGTGCTATGAATAAGAAGCAGAAAAAGATGCTGATCCGGATCCTGATCTCGGCGGCTCTGCTGATTGCGCTGAGTTTTGCGCCGGTCACGGGAATTGCAAGATTCGTCCTGTATCTGGTGCCGTATCTGATCATCGGGTATGACATTTTGCTGAAGGCTTTCAAAGGGATAAAAAACCGCCAGATGTTTGATGAGAATTTTTTGATGGCGGTTGCCACGGTCGGAGCCATTGCTATCGCACTTTATGAACAGAGCGGAGACTATACAGAAGCGATTGCCGTTATGCTGTTTTATCAGATCGGGGAGCTGTTTCAGAGTTACGCGGTGGGTAAGAGTCGGCGAAATATCAGTGAACTGATGGATATACGGCCGGACTATGCCAATGTGGAGCAGGACGGAAAGCTTGAGAAGGTGGATCCGGACGAGGTGGAAATTGGAAGCGTGATCGTGGTGCAGCCGGGAGAGAAGGTTCCGATCGACGGCGTGATCCTGGAGGGATCCTCCACATTGAACACCAGCGCGCTGACAGGAGAAAGCATCCCGAGAGAGGCTGCTGCAGGGGATGAGATTATCAGCGGATGTATTAATATGACAGGGCTTTTGAAGGTAAAGACTACGAAAGAGTTTGGGGAATCGACGGTTTCCAGAATCCTGGATCTGGTAGAAAATGCCAGTTCAAGAAAGTCCAGATCTGAAGAATTTATATCCAGATTTGCAAGGATCTATACACCGGCGGTTTGTTATGCGGCACTGGCTCTTGCATTTCTTCCTCCTCTGGTCAGAATGATTGGGATGGGGCTCCCGGCGGACTGGGATATCTGGATCTACCGGGCGCTTACCTTCCTGGTTATCAGCTGTCCATGTGCGCTTGTTATCAGTATTCCGCTCAGCTTTTTCGCGGGGATCGGAGGAGCCAGCAACGCAGGAGTCCTGGTAAAAGGGTCTAACTATCTGGAAACATTGTCTCAGACAAAAATTGTTGTATTTGACAAGACGGGAACATTGACCCGGGGAGTGTTTGAAGTCAATGGAATTCACCATAATGAGATGGAAGACGAGAAGCTGATCGAGTATGCGGCGCTGGCGGAAAGTGCTTCCTCACATCCGATCAGCAGAAGCATTCAGAAAGCCTATGGAAAAGAGATTGACCGCTCCCGCGTAACAGATATCAGGGAGATCAGCGGAAACGGTGTGCTGGCAAAGGTGGACGGCCATGAGGTGGCCGCGGGAAATGATAAATTGATGGAGCGTCTGGGGATTGAATATATCGGATGCCATCTGGTAGGCACTATTATACACGTTGCGGTTGACGGGACGTATGCCGGCCATATTGTGATCTCAGATGTTTTAAAACCTCATTCAAAGGAGGCGGTCCGGGAATTAAAGACAGCGGGCGTACAAAAGACAGTTATGCTGACAGGAGATATCCGCAGAGTCGCAGAACAGGTAGCAGGAGAGCTTGGGCTGGACGCAGTGTACAGCGAGCTTCTTCCGGCAGATAAGGTAGAGAAGGTAGAGGCTTTGCTTGCATCGAAACCAGAGAAAGAAAAGCTGGCGTTTGTGGGCGATGGCATCAATGACGCACCGGTGTTAGGGAGAGCCGATATCGGGATTGCTATGGGGGCCATGGGATCAGATGCAGCTATCGAGGCTGCGGACGTGGTATTGATGGATGATGATCCCATGAAGATTTCCAAAGCGATTAAAATATCCAGGAAATGTCTGCGGATCGTATATCAGAATATTGTGTTTGCCATCGGTGTGAAGCTGATCTGCCTGCTGCTTGGCGCACTGGGGATCGCCAACATGTGGCTGGCTATCTTTGCCGATGTGGGTGTTATGATCATTGCGGTGCTCAATGCGATCCGGGCGCTGTTTGTAAAAAATTTATAAGATAATGAAAAATCTCAATTGGAGAAATGGCCGGTTATAGCTTCAGCCTATAGCCGGCTATTTCTTTTACGTATTAGCGGGAATGAGACCGTCGTGGTAGGATATCGGAAAAGGAGGACGATATCATGACAACGAGCAGAAGTGACATTAAAAATTCGGCAAACTGGGGATTTGAGACGAAGCAGGTACATATCGGGCAGGAAAATCCGGATCTGGCAACCGGAGCCAGGGCTGTCCCGATCTATGCATCCACGTCGTTTGTATTTGAAGACTGCCGGCATGCGGCAGACCGATTTGCCCTGAGGGACGAGGGAAATATATATGGAAGATTGACCAATCCTACCGGGGAGGTGTTTGAAAGGAGAATGGCAGCGCTGGAGGGCGGAGCGGCAGCGCTGGCAGTAAGTTCAGGAGCGGCGGCCGTTTCTTATGCGATCCAGGCGCTTGCGAAAGCCGGAGAGCACATCGTGGCATCCAGGAATATTTATGGAGGAACCTATCATCTGCTGGCCCACACGCTTCCGCTAACAGCGGGTATCACAGCCACCTTTGTGGATCCGGAGGAGGAAGGGGCGTTTGAGGGCGCCATACAGGAAAATACAAAGGCAGTTTTTACCGAGACTCTGGGAAATCCGCATTCCAATGTGGCGGATCTGGAGACACTTTCAAAGATCGCACACAGTCATCAGATCCCTCTGGTGGTGGATTCCACATTTGCGACGCCTTACCTGGTGCGGCCCATCGAGCACGGAGCGGATATTGTGGTACACTCGGCGACGAAATTTATCGGCGGGCATGGAACGGCCCTTGGAGGAGTGCTGGTCGATGGCGGACGGTTTGACTGGAAAGCGTCTGGGAAATATCCCTGGATTTCCGAAGCAAACCCCAGCTATCACGGAATCTCTTTTACAGAGGCGGCGCCGGAAGCGCCATTTGCGGCTTATGTCCGGGCGGTACTCCTTAGGGATACGGGAGCCACACTCTCGCCCTTCCATGCCTTTTTGTTACTCCAGGGGCTGGAAACACTGTCTCTCCGGGTAGAGCGGCATGTGGAAAATGCACGGAAGATCGTAGAGTATCTGTCCGGGCATCCAAAAGTAGAAGCTGTGCATCATCCGTCCCTTGAAGGCGAACCAACGCATACACTCTACAAAAAGTATTTTCCCAAGGGCGGAGGCTCCATCTTTACCTTTGAGATTAAGGGAGGAGAAAGAGAGGCGAGGGCCTTTATCGACAATCTGCCGATCTTCTCCCTGCTGGCCAATGTGGCAGACGTAAAATCCCTGGTGATCCATCCGGCTACCACTACCCACAGCCAGTGTACGGAGGAAGAGCTGGCGGAGCAGGGAATCAGACCCAACACGATCCGGCTGTCTATCGGCATTGAGAAGGCGGAGGATCTGATTGCGGCACTGGAGGAGGGATTCCGGCAATAAAAAGTATGCATTTAAGTTATACTTTAGTGCTTGATTGGCATTGTACTTTTTCAGATTCGCACATTAGAATATAGATAGGGAGGACGAAAGGATTCCCGGGAAAACAGACGGAAGATTCAGGAGGTATGTGCGATGGAAATGGTAACTTTAAATGATGGAAATAAAATACCAGCAGTGGGATTTGGCGTATTCCTTATCCCAAATGATGGAGCGACATATGAAGCGGTAACCCGGGCGTTAAAGGCAGGATACCGTCATATTGATACAGCGGCCGCATATTTTAACGAAGCTGAGGTGGGAAAAGCGGTAAAGGACAGCGGGATTCCCAGAGAAGAGATTTTTATCACAAGCAAACTCTGGCTCCAGGATTATGGATATGAAGCAGCAAAGAAAGGTCTTGAAACATCTCTGGAAAAACTGGGGCTTGACTATGTAGACCTGTATCTGCTGCACCAGCCCTACGGGGATGTGGCCGGAGCATGGAAAGCCCTGGAGGAAGCAAAGGCGGAAGGAAAGATAAGATCCATTGGCGTCAGCAACATGACACCGAAGATCTGGAAGGAATTTGTGCCGCAATTTGCGACGATGCCTGCTGTAAACCAGGTGGAGTGCAATCCCTTCTTCCAGCAGAAAGAGCTGCGTGCGCTTCTTGCTGAGAATGATGTAAAGATTGAGGCCTATCAGCCGTTGGGACATGGGGATGAGACACTTCTTAGCCATCCGGATATTGTAAAACTGGCGGACAAATATGGAAAGAATCCAGGGCAGATTATTCTCAGGTTTGAGGTGCAGGACGGATTGATCGTTCTGCCGAAATCCACGAATCCACAGAGGATTGCAGGAAATATTGATATCTTTGATTTCGAGCTGTCAGACGGCGAAATGGACAGTCTGTGGACGCTGGATACAGGAAAGGGGCACCACGATCCGGAGGCGCCGGGAGTGGCAGAGATGCTGCTGAATAATTATAAGATCCATGACTGATTGTAATTGGGGACGGGGGATTTCTGAAAATCCCCCGTCCCCAATTAGTATGTCTAACCCTTACAGGAAAGAATGGTCTGGTAATTGGCCTGGTCGGTATCGCCTTCGGTGCTGATGCAAAGCACCCGTGAATGTGCATCTAATCCAAGGGAGTGCCGGATATCAGAAAGAGTGTTATCTTCCATAAGAGCAGCGAGGATACCTGCGCCGACGGCTCCGGATTCGCCGGATACGATTGGAGGATCGCCCGGTTCCGGGCGCCCAAGCAGACGCATCCCTCTGGCAGAGTAATCATCGCTGCAGGAGAAAAAGGCGGCGGCTCCTCTGCGGATGATTTCCCAGCTTATGGTACAGGGCTCACCGCAGCAAAGGCCAGCCATCATACTGTCCATATCACCTGTTACCGGAGTGATGGTCCCGGATCGGGCGCTTCGGTACAGACAGTCTGCCTTGTCTGGCTCAATGATGCAGGTGACGGGACAGTCTTTTCCAAGTCTTGCGGCAAAGCTTCCAAGCATAGCCCCGGCGAAGCTTCCGACGCCCGCCTGAAGGAAAAGATGGGTGGGCATTTGCAGATTATTTTCTTTGAGCTGATCGAAGATCTCCTGGGCGATGGTAGTATATCCCTGCATGATCCATGCAGGGATTTCTTCGTATCCGGGCCATGCCGTGTCCTGGACCAGGATCCAGCCATTTTGTTTTGCCATTTGGTCAGCCAGACGGACGGCGCCATCGTAATTCTGGTCTGTGATCTCGGCGTAGGCGCCCTGAGCGCGGATGTTTTCCAGGCGCTCCAGCGAGCTGCCCTTTGGCATATAGACCACCGACTTGTGGCCTAAAAGACTGGCAGCCCAGGCTACGCCCCGGCCGTGGTTCCCGTCGGTGGCGGTAACGAAGGTCAGTGTGCCAAGCTTCTCCTTCACATCAGGAGACATGAGAGCATCGAAGGTGACCTCATCTTCCGGCCAGCCAAGTTTTTTTGCCAGAGTGCGGGCAATGGCAAAGCTCCCGCCCAGCGATTTGAAGGCGTTCAGGCCAAAGCGGTGAGATTCATCCTTTACCAGAAGGGATGAAATGCCCAGACGCCTTGCCAGATGGTCAAGAAAGACCAGCGGAGTGGGCTGGTATCCGGGAATGGTGCTGTGGAAACGCCTGGCTCTGGCAAGGACTTCCGGACCGGTCAGAGACAGGACATCCGCGGGGATGGAGGTTTTTTGATTTATATAAGACTGGATTGCCATAAAGGGACTCCTTTCTTTTTTCGTTTTTTTGTGTCTCCGGCAATCATGCCCGGGGTTTACGGACTGCGTTGTCCTGGAAACGGAAGTAGTCTGGCCGGTGGCGGGACTGAGTGTATTCGAACATGATGCCATCGCTGTTGTAGGTGTGGCTGGTAATGACAGCCATGCAGTTATAGTCATTAACGTCCAGTTCCAGATATTTTTCATCAATCTGGGTGATCTTCATAACAGTTACCACTCGTTTACTGTTGACGATAGTCATATGGAGCGTGTTTTCCAGGTAATCATATATGGAATCTTCGGCAATCTCGGGCGTAAGACCGGGCACCGCGCTCTTCAGAAAGTAGTTGTGGTTGATGATCAGCGGTTTTCCGTCTAAATAGTGGAGTCTCTGGACATAATACAGTTCAGAACCTACAGGAAAACCGCTTTGTCTGGCGATTTTTTCGTCAGCGGTCAGTTCGATAAACTGGAGGACACGCGTCCGTGCCTTTTGGTGGTTTCTGAGGGAGGCCTCCTTAAAAGATTCAATGCCGCCTATCGTGTAATAGGTGGGGGAAACGGGAAGATAAATATTGCGTACGCCTTTGCCCTGCATGGTCTGCACATATCCGTCACTGACCAGCTGACTGATGGCCCGGCGGATCGTATTGCGGGAGCAGTGGTAGGTCTGGATCAGTGAATTTTCAGAAGGAAGAAAGTCCTGATAGGCATACTCTTCATCCTCGATTTTCTGCTTTAAATCTCTGTAAATATCATGATATTTTGCTTTTGGCATTTCCTCACATCCTGTAAAAATATATCTTGTTTAAACAGCTGCTTTCATTATATCTCGATATGCAGGAAAGTCAAGGAAAAAGAGATTGACATGTTTAAACAAGTGTGCTATAGTTGGCTTGTTCAAACAAGTGAAGGAATGTGTGAGGAGGTACGAGATGGCGAAGTATACAGAGGATGTCAGGCAGCTTCTTGAACTGATCGGGGGGAAGGAGAACATCCAGGCAGTATCCCACTGTATGACAAGAATGAGATTTGTTCTTGTAGATGAGAAGAAGGCGGATGCCAGGGCGATTGAAAAGATCAGATCCGTAAAAGGGACATTTACCCAGGCAGGACAGTACCAGGTCATTATTGGAAACGATGTGGCGGTCTTCTATAATGAATTTACAGCTTATGCGGGGATTGAAGGTGTAAGCAAGGATGCGGTGAAGGCTGCTGCCAGAACCAATCAGAATCCGCTGCAGAAGATCATGAGTGCGTTGGGGGAAATTTTTGCGCCGCTTATCCCGGCCTTGATCTGCGGCGGTCTTGTTCTGGGATTCCGAAACATAATCGGTGAAATTAATTTTTTTGCAGACGGTACAAAAAGCCTGGCGGATATCTCTCAGTTCTGGGCCGGGACTTATAGCTTCCTGTGGCTTATCGGAGAAGCGGTATTCCATTTGCTGCCGGTAGGAATCGTATGGTCGATCACGAAGAAGATGGGAACAACACAGATCCTTGGTATTATTCTGGGACTTACGCTGGTGTCTTCCCAGCTTCTGAACGGATTCAGCGTGGCTGATACGGCGGCGTCAGATATTCCGGTGTGGGATTTTGGTTTTGCAAAAGTAGAGATGATCGGATACCAGGGGCAGGTTATTGCGGCGATGATGGCCGGGTTTGTTCTGGTATATCTGGAAAAATTCTTCAAAAAGCACTGCCCGGAAGTGATCAGTATGATCGTGGTTCCGTTCTGCTCGCTGGTGCCGGCGGTTATTATTGCCCATACTGTTGTGGGACCGATCGGATGGAAGATCGGGGATGCCATTGCAAACATAGTCTATAATGGATTAATGTCTCCGTTTGGCGTGGCATTTGCAGGTGTATTCGGGCTTTTGTACGCCCCGATCGTTATGACAGGGCTTCATCATATGACCAACGCTATCGATTCACAGCTTACGAATCTGTATGACGGGACAATCCTCTGGCCGATGATCGCACTTTCTAATATCGCGCAAGGGTCAGCGGTTCTTGCAATGTCTGTCTTACAGAAGAAAAACGAGCGTGCCCAGCAGGTGAATATTCCGGCGTGCATATCCTGTTATCTGGGAGTTACGGAACCGGCGCTCTTTGGTGTCAATTTAAAATATGGATTTCCGCTGGTATGCGGTATGATCGGCTCTGCCATTGCGGCTATGATTTCTGTCGGGGCCGGTGTGCAGGCGTTCAGTATCGGTGTGGGAGGACTCCCGGGAATCCTCTCTATTAAGCCGGCGTTCTATCTGTATTTTCTGATTGCAATGGCGGTTGCGATCGTAGTGCCGTTTGTTCTGACCATGGCTGTGGGAAGCAGAAGGCTTTCCAAAGAAGCGCTTTGCGGCGAAGAGAGCGAAGAACTGCCGCAGACAGAAAGCATCGGGGCAGAGTCCGGGGAGAAGGCTTCAGTGGAGCTGAAGGCTGGTCTGACGGGAAGGGTAATCCCGATCAGTGAAGTGCCGGATGAAGTGTTCTCTCAGTGTGTGATGGGAAATGGTATCGCTATTGAACCGGAAAGTGATACGGTAGTGTCTCCGGCAGATGCAGAGGTGGGCGTAGTTATGGCGGATACCGGGCATGCCTGCGGATTGGTGCTGGACAATGGTGCAGAGCTTTTGATCCATGTAGGAATTGACACTGTGGATATGGGCGGAGACGGATTCGAACTTCTTGTAAAGGAAGGAGAAGCAGTGAAGCAGGGACAGCCGCTGATTCGTTTTGATCCGGAGAAGATCCGGGCAGCCGGTCATCCGACAGTAACCGTATTTATTGTGACAGATGAAGGAAATTATGAAACTGCAGAATATCTTTCAGGTATGGATGGAAAAGCCGGAGAGACTACAGTGATCAGATTTGCATAGGAGGCGCTGACATGGTGGATTTTAAGAAAAGTGTGATCTATCAGATTTATCCCAAATCCTTTTATGACAGTGATGGCGACGGACTGGGTGATCTGAAAGGGGTGACGGAGAAGCTGGATTATATCCGGAGGCTGGGGGCGGATTATATCTGGCTGACGCCGTTCTTCGTATCACCCCAAAAGGATAATGGATATGATGTGGAAGATTATTATCACATTGATCCAAGATACGGTACAATGGAGGACCTGGAAGAGCTGTCCCGGGAAGCGGGGAAGCGGGGAATCAGTCTGATGCTGGACATGGTATTTAATCATACGTCAGACCGTCATGAGTGGTTCCGGAAGGCTCTGGCAGGCGATCCTGAATACAAAGATTTCTATATTTTCAAAAAGGGGAAAAAGCCCGGAGTTCCGCCTACCAACTGGGAGAGCAAATTTGGCGGGAGCGCATGGGAATATGTAGAACAGTTTGATGAGTATTATCTCCATCTTTTTGATGTGTCACAGCCGGATCTGAACTGGGACAATCCGGAAGTGCGGCGGAGGATCCAGGATGTAGTAAAGTTCTGGATGGGAAAAGGCATCAAGGGGTTCCGGTTTGATGTGGTAAACCTGATCAGCAAGGGAGAATTCCGGGATGATCTTGAAGGAGACGGGCGAAGATTCTATACAGACGGACCGAATATCCACAAGTATCTGCAGGAGCTGAATGAAGCTACTTTCGGGACAGATGCCGAGATTATCACGGTGGGGGAAATGTCCAGTACTTCTATGGAGAACTGTTATCGTTATGCGTCGGAGGATGGAAAAGAGCTGTCCATGGTGTTCAGCTTTCACCACCTGAAGGTGGATTTCATGGGAAATGAAAAATGGGTAATGGTACCATTTGATTTTTGTAAGCTGAAGCATATTTTATTTGAATGGCAGACACATATGGCAGAACATCATGCATGGAATGCAGTGTTCTGGTGTAATCATGACCAGCCAAGAGTAGTGTCCAGATTCGGAAATACAAAGGAATACTGGAAGGAGTCGGCAAAGATGCTCGCCACAGTGATCCATTGTATGAGAGGCACGCCCTATATTTACCAGGGCGAGGAGCTTGGGATGACCAATCCCGGTTTTCATGACATTTCGCAATACCGGGATGTGGAGAGTATCAATCATTTCCGGATCCTGCAGGAAAAGGGGCTGACAAGAGAAAATGCATATCAGATCCTTGCGATCCATTCCCGGGACAACAGCCGCACACCGATGCAGTGGTCAGATCAGAAAAACGGGGGATTCAGCCAGGCAGAGCCATGGATTGAAGTGAATGACAACTGTGCCTATATTAATGCGGAAACGGAAGAAAAGGACGAGGATTCCATTTTTCATTATTATCAGAAATTGATTACTTTAAGAAAAAAATATGATATCGTAGGATATGGAGATTTTGAAGCGCTGGATGAAATGCATCCGTCGGTTCTGGCATATCGGAGAAATTATCAGGACCAGAAATTACTGGTGATCAACAATTTTTACGGGAAAGAAGTGACCTGGGAGGCGGATGAGTCGCTGGAAGACTATACATGTATTCTGAGTAATTATGAGCATCATATGATGGATGGAAAGCGGATCCGCCTGAAGCCTTATGAGGCGCTGGTCCTTTATAGAGAAGCTTAAAAAATCATATAAAAATTAAGGAGAGATGAACTATGAAAACAATGACCTACACAATTCAGGACGAACTGGGAATCCACGCAAGACCGGCGGGAGTGCTGGTAAAAGAAGTGAAGAAATTTCAGTCAAAAATAATGCTGGAAGGCAATGGAAAGAAGGCAGAGGCAGGAAAGCTTCTGGCCATAATGGGAATGGGGATCAAGCACGGAACAGAGGTGACCATTACTGCAGAAGGACCGGACGAGAATGAGGCGATTGCTGCAATGGAAGAGTTCTTCAAAAATAATCTGTAATCTGTCAGATACGGAAGAAGGGAGAACCTGGAATGGAAAAATACACGGGAAAATCCATTTTAAAAGAAATCGCTATTGGGAAGATTCTGTTTTATTCCAAGGATGAGCAGGTAGTCCAGAGAAAAAGCATCACAGATACAGCAGCTGAGCTTGCACGGTTTGAAAAGGCAAAGGAAGCAGCCGTGGCGCAGTTGAATCAGCTGTATGAGAAAGCACTGAAAGAGGTGGGCGAGGTCAATGCCGCAATCTTTGAAGTACATTCTATGATGCTGGAAGATGAAGACTTTCATGATTCAATCCGGAATATGATCGAGGGACAAAAGGTCAATGCAGAGTATGCGGTGGCTGTTGCGGGAGATAATTTCTCCAGGATGTTTGCAGAGATGGATGATGAGTATTTCAGAGCCCGTTCTGCAGATATCAAGGATATTGCGGAGCGGGTGGTCAGTATCCTGCAGGGAAGGCAGGGGGCCGGAGAGCTGGGAGATGAGCCGGTGATCCTGGCGGCCCGGGATCTGGCGCCGAGCGAGACGGTACAGATGGATAAGTCCAAGCTGTTAGGATTTGTAACAGAACTTGGCTCTGCCAATTCCCACACGGCAATCCTGGCCCGAACCATGAATATCCCGGCGCTGATCGGTATTCATACTTCGGAAACGATGAATGGGAAAATGGCTGTTATTGACGGAATTAAGGGAGAACTGATCCTGGATCCGGACGAAGAGACTCTTTTTGCCTATCAGGAAAAGAAAGCCGAGCAGGAACGCCAGAAGGCTCTTCTGCAGGAACTGAAGGGTAAAGAAGATGTGACCAGAGACGGCAAGAAGATCCGGCTGTTTGCCAATATCGGAAGCGTGGGAGATATTGCGAAGGTGCTGGCCAATGACGCCGGGGGGATTGGCCTTTTCAGGAGTGAGTTCCTCTATCTGGAAAAGCAGGATTATCCAACTGAAGAAGAGCAGTTTCAGGCCTACAAATCTGCACTGGAGATGATGGGCGGAAGAAAGGTGATCATCCGGACTCTGGATATTGGAGCCGACAAACAGGTAGAGTATTTCGGGCTTGATAAGGAAGACAATCCGGCTATGGGATACCGGGCTATCAGAATCTGTCTGGACCGTCCGGAGATCTTTCAGACGCAGCTGAGAGCGCTTCTTCGTGCCAGTGCTTACGGCAATTTGGGAATCATGTATCCGATGATCATTTCCGTAGATGAAGTAAAGAGAATCAAGAACATTGTAAAGGAGATCAAGGCAGAGTTTGACGAAAAAGATATCCCTTATGGAAACTTTGAACAGGGCGTAATGATTGAGACGCCGGCAGCCGTCATGATCAGCGGGGAACTGGGAAAAGAGGTGGATTTTTTCAGCATTGGGACCAATGACCTGACCCAGTATACCCTGGCTATCGATCGTCAGAATGCAAAGCTGGATCCGATCTACGACGCCCACCATCCGGCGGTGTTGAAAATGATTCAGATGACCATAGAAAATGGACACAAAAGCGGATGCTGGGTGGGTATCTGCGGGGAGCTGGGTGCAGATACCACGCTGACTGAAACATTCGTGAAGATGGGGGTAGACGAGTTGTCGGTAACTCCGGCAAGCGTGCTGCCGATCCGGAAAATCATCCGGGAGACAGTGGAAGATGCAGCAAATGGGGACGTACACTTTTGACAAAAGTGTACGTCCCCATTTGCAAAAGTGGGTGTCCCCTTTTGCGTATCAGGGTGTCCCCATCTGCGTGCCCGGACTATTTTTTCTTGGCATTTGGGAACTGATCCTGCATCCTTTGGTCGTCGAAGTGGGTGTCTATAACATGCTCCCAGCCGCTGGCTGCGGGCGGACCGCCGTTCCTTTCGCTGTAGCGTATCAATGCGGCGGCGGAGACCAGCATATTTATGGACATAAACAGAACCAGAATCCATGTCAGGATATAACCGGTGACTTTTGGGATTTTTTCAATCCACCGGGAGAAGGGCGGATACAGTCCTTTGATCCAGATCAGCGCGGCAATCCCCCAAAAAAAGCAGTAAAGGAGATTGACGCGTCCTCCAAGGTTAAAGGGAATGTCACTATAATCCCAGAAAACCTGTCCGAAAACAATCTCTGCAAGTACGCTGCAGATATATTCATAGGCACCGCCCAGAAAGGTACCGACGAGGAAAATATGTCTGTCCGGCTTATCCTTGTCTTTGTAGAGCAGAATAGTTGCAAGGACGATGGCGAAGCCCCAGACGATGCTGAAGGGTCCCCAGACCAGGCTACTGCGGTTCATCCATTCGCCGGCAGTAAAGCGGCAGAAAATGGTTTCGGTAATGTCTCCCAGCAGTGATCCGATCAAAAACAGCCAGAATAGTTTATAGAACCCGCAGCCTTCGGCAAATTTTCCTTCACTTAAGATTTCGTCTGCCTTTTCCTGGATGGAAGGGTAGACATTGGCGATACGGCGCTCCGCATACCCTATAATAGGCCGGCTTGTCCGGCGGGACCAGTCTGCAAAGGGGATGTCCAGTTGAGAAGCCTCCAGTGAAAAATTCCGCAGATGAAAAACCGCCGCAAAGGAAACCGCCATATCCAGAAGAAGATAAACAGCGAATACCCATACGATGATTATAGAAACAGGTTCGGGAATCTGGTAATACACGTCCAGAAACAGCGGCGTGGCAAAACGGATGCTGACAATACCCAGCACCGCCCATAAAAGGGAATACTGCGGACAAATATAGCCGTCGAAATTCCACTTTTTATCAGAGTAGTCCCACCATTTGTGCCGGTTCATCCGCTCCAGAGTCTTACCGGTAAACCATTCAACAAAGGTGGCCTGTATTCCACAGCCAAGAAACAGAAAAAAGGGGTTGCCTATTAATTCGGATAAAGTGATTTCCATCAGCACTGCCGCCACTCCATAGACCAGGCAGAAAGGTCCGGTAGAAAAGCCCCGGTTAGTAAATTTTCTGTTTTTTATGGTTCCGACTGCCGCCTCAATGATCCATCCGATGAAAGAGTAGATAAGAAGGAGCCAAAGTAGTTCTGTAAAAGTATGTTCCATGATGTGTGCTTTTTTGATTTTCCTTTCTTTTGTAAAACAGCAGATTCAAAAGGTATGATAGCATAATTTTTTTCGGATTGTCTATAGAGGGACAGATTAAAAAAATATGAAGAAAGCTGTTCCGGATTCTTGCACCGGACTTGTATTTTGCGTATGATATAGATAGATTTTACAAAAGGAGGAATCGGCATATGAGCAACTTTATTTTTGAAAACACATGGGAAGAGAATCAGGAAGCGTTGAAAACAAAAAAACTGGCGATCATCCCTGTGGGAAGCACGGAACAGCATGGTCCGGCTCTTCCTGTCGGAACGGACTGGATCGTGGCGGAATATCTGGCTAAGAAAGTTGGAGAGAAGACAGACAAAGGCCTGGTGGCGCCGGTGATCCCATACGGACATGCCCTTTATCATGCGGATTTCCCGGGGACTATGGCGGTTTCACAGACAACACTTGCGGCATATGTAAAGGAAGTCTGTGACCAGCTGGTTTCCTATGGATTTACACATTTTCTGTTTCTGAACGGCCATGGCGGAAACAATAATGCGCTGTATGATGTAGGACAGTATCTGCGGCTTAAAAATATTCCGGTGGCAAATATCCAGTGGTTTGAAGTGGCCGGGGACTTGAATCCGGAGTGGGGCCTCATTGGTCACGGAGACATCACGGAAACAGCTGTCATGATGCACATTGCGCCGGAGACGGTAAAGGTAGAGCGTGCTCATATCCCGGATAATCAGAAAATCGGCAATATCCGGTTCCTGGACCTGCATCGGGGAGAATTTGACGGAGCGGCTGTATATCTGAATCTTCGTACCCGTGATGTATCCAAGACCGGAGACCTGATCGAGCATGGACATGCCGCGGGCGTGGATTACAGCAAGAGCGCCAGAGACGCTACGGCTGAGCTGGGAAAAGAGGTCTGTGACGCCGTGGTGGATTACGTACTGAAGTTTATTGATGAGTTTGTAAAGTTTGAATTTGAATATCGTAAGTAAAAACCTGATTTTTTATCCATATTGGATATTGCGAAAACACTGCAAACCCGCTATACTCTTAGGCAGAAAGTTCCAAGGGTGGAAATTCCTTGGGACTTTTTTGCGTATTTTTACAGAAAAACCTGCAAATCATACAGATAAAGGAGAGGAAAACATGAGACAATTTCAAGAAATCAACCCGTCACCACGTACACTGATGACTCCGGGGCCGGTAGAGGCTGACCCCAGAGTCTTACGCGCCATGAGCGCACATATCCTGGGACAGTTTGACCCGGAGTTTACCGCACTGATGAATGAGACTATGGAAATGGAGCGCTATGTGTTCCAGACAAAGAACCACCAGACATATCTGGTAGATACCACATCCAGAGGCGGTCTGGAGACAGTGCTGACCGGTGCGATCTGCCCGGGCGACAAGGTACTGATCCCGGCCTTCGGCAGATTCGGCTATCTGCTGGCAGAGATTCTGGAGCGCTGCGGAGCAGATATTACCCTGCTGGAAAAAGAATGGGGTACAGTATTTGATCCACAGGAGATCGAAGATGCCCTGAAAAAAGATTCCTACAAGGCAGTGGCCTGCATCCATGGCGAGACCTCCACTTCTATGATGCAGCCGCTGGACGAGCTGGGAGAGATCTGTGAGAAATATGGTGCGCTGCTGATCGTAGATGCTGTTGCCACGCTGGGCGGAGCGGAAGTGAAAGTAGACGACTGGAAACTGTCCGCATGTATATCCGGAACCCAGAAATGTATTTCTGCACCGTCCGGATCTGCACTGATTACCTACAACGAGCAGATCGGGGAGATCGTCAGGAAGAGAAAGCGGGTGGAGAAAGGAATCCGTACTACGGATGATGTAGATGGAAAGCTTGCGGGAATCCCAAGCAACTATCTGGATCTTGCACAGCTTGAGGACTACTGGAGCCCGAGAAGACTGAACCACCATACTGAGGCCACCAGTATGCAGTATGCGGTACACGAGGCCCTTCGCTGCATCGTAAATGAGACACTGGAAGCCCGGTTCGCAAGACATAAATTAAATGACGAAGCGCTGGTAGCCGGTCTGAAGGCTATGGGCCTTTCCATTTTCGGTGACCTGGAACACAAGATGCCGGTGGTTACTGCTATTAACATTCCAGAAGGCGCGGATGGAAAAGCAATCCGCGGAATGCTGTTAAACGAGTTTGGTATTGAGATCGCCACTTCCTTTGGACCACTGGATGGAAAAATTTTAAGAATCGGAAACATGGGATATTCAAGCCAGAAACGGAATATCCTTCTGCTCCTTGGCGCACTGGAGGCTGTAATGCTGAGAAATGGCGTCAAAGTTTCCACAGGAGAGGCTGTGGCAGCAGCTCTGGATGTTTACGAAAAAGCTGGAAAATAGCAAAAAATAAACTTTTTTACACAGAAGTATTCCCTATTTGAAAAAAGTGGTTGATTTTTTTTAACATATCCGGTATGATAAGAAAGATCAACTGTGAAAAAAATAACAAAAGAAATGGGGAATGACATGGAAACAAAAAGATTTAAAAAAGCAGTCAGTGCAGAAGCCTTTGTATTTCTGATCTTCCTTGCCATTATCTTTGGCGGTATCGGAATGAAAATGGGCGGTGCAAACATGATGCAGACAATGATGGCTACCGCGTACGAACTTTTGATTGATACAGTTTTTAATATTATGGCAATCGCTGTCATTGCGGGAGCGCTTTCCGGAGCACTTTCCGAATTTGGAGTAATCGCACTCTTAAATAAGGCGATCACTCCGCTGATGAAGCCATTATATAATCTTCCGGGAGCGGCATCTGTGGGTATTATGACCACATATCTTTCCGACAACCCGGCAATCTTGGGGCTTGCCGAGGATCGGAATTTCCGCAGATATTTCAAGAAATTCCAGCTCCCGGCACTGACCAACCTGGGAACAGCTTTTGGTATGGGGCTGATCGTTACCACATTTATGCTTGGAATCAATGCACCGGGTGAGAATCTGGGAATGGCGGTCCTGATCGGAAATATCGCCGCGATTATTGGAAGTATTGTCAGCGTACGGATCATGACCACATTTACCAAAAAAGAATACGGTACGGAAAGCTACTGTATTGAAGAAGAAAACGGTGAATCTGCGGATGATATCCTGAATAAGCGAGAGATCCGAAACGGCGGAGTAGGCGGACGTCTCCTGGAAGCACTTCTGGATGGAGGAAAGAATGGTGTGGAAGTTGGTATGGCCATCATTCCGGGTGTACTGGTTATCTGTACCATTGTAATGATGCTGACCAACGGACCTTCCGCAGACGGAACCTATACCGGAGCTGCCTATGAAGGTGTAGCTCTGCTTCCGTGGATCGGAGAAAAGCTGGAGTTTATCCTGAAGCCACTGTTTGGCTTTACATCTGCATCGGCTGTGGCGGTTCCGATCACGGCTCTTGGAGCTGCGGGAGCTGCTATCGGACTGGTGCCTGAGATGGTAAGTGCCGGAACAGCACACGCAAATGATATTGCAGTATTTACGGCTATGTGTATGTGCTGGAGCGGATATTTAAGTACTCATGTGGGTATGATGTCTGCGCTGAAGGTGCCGCACCTGACCGGCAAGGCGATCATCAGCCATACCATAGGTGGTCTTTGCGCTGGTGTTGCTGCCAACCTGATCTTCCAGCTGGTTTCAATGGTATTGTAGTTTTTATAAAATAAAGGAAAAGCTTGTGCCTCTTTTTCGAGGATGATAAGATAACGTTATCAGAATCGAAAAGAGGCATTTTTATGTTGGCAGAGAAAAATATACGGGTGGTGGTGCGGGGAGCAGGAGATCTGGCTACCGGGGTGATCGCAAAACTGTACCGCAGCGGATTTGAAGTGGCTGCCCTGGAGTGTGAGAAGCCGTCCTCTATCCGGCGTACGGTTTCTCTTTCGGAAGCGGTATACCAAAAAGAAGTGACAGTGGAAGGAATCACGGCAAAACTTGCGGATGAAGAAAATGCAGAAGACATACTGGCAGAGGGAAAAGTTCCGGTACTGGTGGATCCGGAAGGAGAATGGATCGAAAGCTGGAAGCCGCAGATCGTAGTAGACGCCATTCTGGCAAAGAAAAATCTGGGGACCAGGATGGACATGGCGGAAATTACAATCGGGCTGGGGCCGGGCTTCGAGGCTGGTGTGGATGTCCATGCGGTCATCGAGACAAAACGTGGGCACAGCCTGGGGCGGATCTATTATCAGGGGACAGCGATACCCAACACCGGAATTCCGGGTAAAATTGCCGGTTATGCAAAAGAACGGGTCATCTATGCACCTGTGGAGGGAACACTTAGAAGCTGCGCGGCCATAGGAGACGCAGTGAAGAAGGGACAGATGATTGCAACGATCGGCGGCCATCCGGTGAATGCGTCGATTGACGGCATATTAAGAGGAATACTTCCGGACGGATTCCGGGTAAGAGAAGGATTTAAAATGGCGGATATTGATCCCCGGCCGCTGGGAGGACAGGAGTGCAGCAGCATATCAGATAAAGCACGGTGCATTGCGGGCGGTGTCCTGGAAGCAATCCTGTATCTGCGGCAGGGCAGGGACAGAAAAAACGGGACGGAAAAGCCGGAATTTTCACTGATAAGTATGCTAAAGATTCGTCCGGAAAAGCACCGACTGATTGCTGTGGTGGGTGCCGGCGGAAAGACTACGCTGATCTATGAGCTTGCCAGGGAGCTGAAAAAAGCGGGATACCGTGCTGCTGTTACCACGACTACTCATATGTACAAAGAAGGACGGTATGGATTTGTGCCTGTGGGCAATGGTGTTTCCGGAGAAAAGCTTACAGGCGTTTCGCCGGAGGTGCCGCGCGGGATGCTGGAAACGTACGATGTGGTACTGGTGGAAGCCGACGGAAGCCACGGGCTTCCGCTGAAATGCCCGGCCTCTTTTGAACCGGTAATCCCGTTGGAAACAGACCTGGTCATCGGAGTAGCAGGAGCATCTGCTGTCGGAAAAAGCTTTCGGGAAAAATGCCACCGCTCCTGGACGGCCTGCCAAAGCATGGGACGTCTGCCGGAAGATCTTATTACAGAACAAGATGTAATAAGGTGTCTGACGGAGAAATTCGGGCAGAAAAAGAATGTGGACTGTGAATACCGCTATGTGGTGAATCAGGCAGAGGTCCTTTCAAAGAAACAGATGGAACGATTGTTGTATTTTCAAAAATCACAGACAGATATTGGAGTGGTCATATCATTTTCGATGGAAAGATGGTATAATTCTTAAGAATAATTGATAATCTTAGCTGATTACATTTGAAATATGAGGGAGACAAAATGCTGAAAATAAAAAATTATGTAAAAGCAGAGAGCCTTCAGCAGGCTTATGAGCTGAATCAGAAAAAATCCAACCGTCTCCTGGGAGGGATGCTCTGGATGAAGATGAGCAGCGCCCAGATCCAGACGGCGATAGATCTGTCAGGACTTATGCTTGATCAGATCGAAGAGACGGATGAAGAATTCCGGATCGGGTGTATGGTGACATTGAGGCAGATTGAGCTGCACCAGGGACTGAATGACTGGTTCCAGGAAATGTTAAGAGACAGTGTAAAGGATATTGTCGGTGTACAGTTCCGGAATCTGGCGACAGTGGGCGGAAGCATTTTCGGAAGGTTTGGCTTCTCGGATGTGCTGACAGCCTTTTTGGCTCTGGATACAAAAGTGGAGCTTTACCGGGGCGGAATCGTTCCCCTGGCGGAATTTGTAAAAATGCCAAGAGACCGGGATATCCTGGTACGCCTGATCGTAAAGAAAACGAGCGGGACCTTCGCTTACCTGTCCCACAGAAATGCCAGGACGGATTTCCCCGTGCTGGCAGTAGGGATGAGCCTTTGCGGGAAACAGGCGCGGATTTCTGTAGGGGCAAGGCCGCAGAAAGCAATGGCGATCGAACTTTCAGAGGCGGAGACGGAAAAGATCAGGGAAGGAGTCTGTTCTGAAGAAGAGCTGGCCAGGATTGCAAAAGCTGCGGCAGAAAAAATCCCGACGGGAAGCAATATGCGTGCAGGAAGTGAATACAGGAGCCATCTTTGCGGGGTGCTGATCCGGAGAGGGCTTATGAAATTACAGGAAGGGGGCGGCAGACATGAAGATTAATCTGACATTGAATGGGAAACGGATCGAGGAAGAGATCCGGGCTGATCTGCTGCTGATTGATTTTGTGCGGGAGCATGGATGCTTTAGTGTAAAGCGTGGCTGCGAAACCTCAGGCTGTGGCCTGTGCACCGTGTTCCTGGATGAAAAGCCGGTGCTTTCTTGTTCTGTACTGGCGGCCAGGGCAGATGGACATGCAGTGACTACTTTGGAAGGACTGCAGAAGGAAGCAGAAGAATTTGGGGCATTTATTGCGGATCAGGGAGCAGAGCAGTGTGGCTTCTGCAACCCGGGCATGATCATGAATGTAATCGCTTTGTTCCGGGAAAATCCGGATCCTACAGATGAAGAGATGAAAGAGTATCTGGCGGGAAATCTCTGCCGCTGTTCCGGATATGAAGGACAGCTGCGGGGGATGAAAGCGTTTCTGGAATATAAGAAGCAGGGAGGTGCGGTATGAAGACAGTAGGTCAGCCGATCAGAAAAAAAGACGCTTATGCGCTGGTGACAGGAAAGCCGGTGTTCACCGATGATATCGCACCGAAGGACTGCCTGGTCGTAAAAGTGTTGAGAAGTCCCCATGCAAATGCCATGGTTAAAAATATCCGGACCGATCTGGCGGAAAAGGTGGAAGGGATCGAAGCTATTTATACATGGGAAGACGTGCCGAAGGAGCGTTTTACCATGGCAGGACAGACCTATCCCGAGGCCAGTCCCTATGACCGGCTGATCCTGGATCCACATGTGCGGTATGTGGGAGATCCGGTGGCTATCGTTGCCGGAGAGAATGAGGCCTGCGTAGATCAGGCCCTGAAGCGTATCAAGGTAGAGTATGAGATCCTGCCGGCGATTCTGGATCTTCACGAGGCAAAAGACAGTGATATCCTGGTGCATCCGGAGGAAAGCTGGAAAGCCCTGTGTCCGGTAGGGGCAGACAACCGCCGGAACCTGTGTGCCAGCGGCGAGAGCCATGATGGGGACGTGGACGCCGTACTGAAGGACTGCGATGTGGTCGTAGAAGGGACCTACCGGGTGAAAGCGAATCAGCAGGCAATGATGGAAACCTTCCGGACAGTGTGCTACATGGATTCCTATGGACGGCTGAACGTAATGAGTTCGACGCAGATTGTATTCCATGTCCGCAGGATCCTGTCGAATGCCCTTGGAATCTCAAAGTCAAAGATCCGGGTATTCAAGCCCAGGATCGGCGGGGGATTCGGGGCGAAACAGACTTCGGTTTCCGAAGTGTATCCGGCATTTGTGACCTGGAAGACCGGAAAGCCGTCCAAAATGATCTTTACCAGGGAGGAGTCTCAGATTGCATCTTCTCCGCGGCATGAGATGGAGGTTTCTGTCAGGGTAGGCGCTGACCGGGATGGAAAGATCCGGGCCATTGACCTTTATACATTATCCAATACGGGCGCCTATGGAGAACATGGACCGACAACTGTGGGGCTGTCCGGGCATAAGTCCATTCCGCTTTATGGGTCTGTGGAGGCACACCGCTTTGCATATGACGTGGTATATACCAATGTGATGTCCTCAGGAGCTTACCGGGGATATGGAGCGACCCAGGGGATTTATGCGGTGGAGACCGCGGTCAATGAACTGGCACAGAAGCTTCAGATGGATCCGGTACAGCTGCGCCTGAAAAATATGGTGAGGGAAGGAGAAGTCATGCCTGCTTATTATGGCGAGCAGACAAACAGCTGTGCGCTGGACCGCTGTATGGAACGTGCAAGAGAAATGATCGGCTGGGATGAAAAATTCCCCTGCCGGGATATGGGAAATGGAAAGGTCAGAAGTGTGGGCGTAGCCATGGCCATGCAGGGATCCGGAATTTCTCATGTAGATGTGGGCTCTGCCACCATTAAGCTTGAGGAGGATGGACTTTATGCTCTGTCCATTGGCGCGGCGGATATGGGAACCGGCTGTGATACTACGCTGGCCCAGGTGGCGGCAGAGTGTCTGGACTGCTCTGTAGATCAGATCATTGTATCCGGGGCGGATACAGATACCTCGCCTTATGACTCCGGCTCCTATGCCTCCAGTACCGCCTATATTACGGGAAGAGCTGTGGAAAAGGCCTGTCGGAAGCTTCAGGAGAAGATTTGCGAGAAGGCGGCAGAGATGCTGTCCTGCAGCCGGGAAGATATTGAATTTGACGGGCATGTGGCCACAGACCGCAGTACCGGAAAACAGGTGACGTTAAAAGAGATCGGCACGGCAGGGCAGTGCGGAAATGCAAATGCGCTGCAGGTGACAGAAAGCAACAGCTCTCCGGTTTCCCCGCCGCCATTTATGGTAGGCATGGTGGAGATCGAGGTCGACAAAGAGACTGGCCATGTAGAGATCCTGGATTACGTGGCGGTCGTAGACTGTGGAACGCCGCTGAACCCGAATCTGTGCCGCTGTCAGGTGGAGGGCGGACTTGCGCAGGGAATTGGTATGGCTTTATATGAAAACATCCAGTATTCAGCGAAGGGGCAGCTTTTGAACAATTCCTTCATGCAGTATAAGATCCCGACCCGTCTGGATGTGGGAAAACTGCGGGTAGAGTTTGAAAGCAGCTATGAAGAAACCGGACCGTTCGGTGCGAAATCCATCGGAGAAGTGGTGATCAACACGCCGGCTCCCGCACTGGCTCATGCGGTTGCCAATGCGACGGGCATCTGGGTTCATGAGCTGCCGATCACCAGTGAGAAAATCGCAATGGGACTGCAGAAAAAATGAAAATAGGATTGATTTATCTGGCGGCTGGAAACAGCCGCCGTTTTGGAAGCAATAAGCTGTTGTATCAGTGGAACGGGAAACCGATGTATCTGCATCTGTTGGAAAGGCTGATGGAAATTGCAGATGCGGATGAGCGTTACGAACTGCGGATAGTAACACAGTATGAGGAGATCAAAAATCAGATTGGTATATTCCGGCAGGAGGGGAGAAGGGCTGCATGTGTCTGGTCCCCGGAGAGCGAAAAAGGAGTCTCATATTCTATCCGGTCAGGGCTTTTCGGATCCGGGGGACAGGAAGGGCGTGCTTCAGAGGCCAAAATGCAGGCCTGCGCCTTTTTTGTGGCGGATCAGCCGTGGCTTTCCAAAGAAAGCGTCCTGGGATTTCTGGAACGGATGCAGAAAGAGGAAGCAAGGCTTGGCTGTGTAAAAAACGGCGGTCTCCTGGGAAATCCCGTCTGGTTTTCGAAGGAGTACTTTGGGGAGCTGCTTGAACTGCAAGGCGATGAGGGAGGAAAGAAAGTGCTCCGAAGGCATCAGGAAGAGGCAGTTTATTATGAGATTGAAAATGGGAAAGAACTGGAAGATATAGATCGGCTGCGGTATAATAGTTCTATTAAAAGATGAAAAAGAACAGGAGGAAAGAACATGAAAGAATATCTTACCGGAATCCAGCATGTAGGCATCCCTACAAAAGATATGGATGCAACCGTCCGCTTCTATCATAAGCTGGGCTTTGAGACGGCCTTTGAGACCATTAACGAGGAAAATGGTGCAAAAGTTGTATTTTTAAAGCTGGGCAACCTGGTGGTAGAGACCTATGAAGAGCAGGCGGTGAAGATGGAGTATGGCTCCATAGACCATCTGGCGATTGATGTGACGGACGTGGAAAAAGTGTATGAGAAGATCTGTGCAATGGGGATGAATAATCTTTCTGATGAGATTCATTTCCTTCCGTTCTGGGAAAACGGTGTGCGGTATTTTAAGATCGACGGGCCGAATAAAGAATGTATTGAGTTCAGTCAGATGCTATAAACTGAAAGTATCATTTGCCAAGAGGCCATAAGTGTGGTATGATGGGGTGTGCAGAAAATGAAGACAAGTATTCAGTTGGAGGTTTTATATGAAGTTTCTGTCAAAGCATTGGCTGCAGGCGGGCGCATCGGCGCTGTGCGTATCAGCGATGATATGCTCGGGGATGCCGGTACAGGCCGCTGAACTCGACAGTATGGAAGAGCAGTCATCACAACTGGAAGATGAGCTAGGCAGCATCAACCAGGAGCTTTTGGATCTGGGAACGCAGATCGCAGATCTGGAAGATCAGATTGAAGCAACCAACGGGCAGATCGAGGCAACACAGGCGCAGATCGATATCGCAAAAAATAGTGAGCAGCAGCAGTTTGAAGAAATGAAGCTGCGGATTAAGTATGTGTACGAAAACGACAGCGCATCAATGCTGAGCATGATTTTTTCTGTAGACAATATGGCGGATTTTCTGAACCGTGTGGAATTTGTCCAGAATATCAGTGATTATGACCGTGAGCAGTTAGAAGAGCTTAGCAATCTTCGTCAGACGATAGAGGATGAAGAAGCAAAGCTTCAGGAAGAAAAAGAATCTCAGGAAAAGATGGAAGAAGAGCTGGCATCCCAGAAGGAAGAGCTGAATGCCAGGGCGGCAGCCACTTCTACAGATCTTGCCGCACTAACGGATCAGATTGAAAGTCTTCGTGCAGAGGAGGCCGCAAAGCAGGCAGAGGCTGCAAAGAAAGCAGCAGCGCAGGAGACAAGCAGTAATAACTCTGGATCGGGAAGCAATTCGGGAAGCAGTTCCGGATCGGGAAGTTCATCGGGCTCATCCGGCGGAGGAGGATACGACTACCCTTCCGGCGACGGTGTGCTGACACCGGAAAAGGGAGTTGTCTATTTCAACGGTCACAGAGAGACTTATTATTCTCAGAAAGTCCTGCCGGGACACGGACTGAATATTCCGGGACGGCATGTGGCAAGTGACGGGACGATTCGTGATAAAGACGGTTACATCTGCGTAGCCAGCAGCGATCACCCGAAGGGGACTGTTGTACAGACCTCGCTGGGGGCCGGAAAGGTTTATGATACAGGATGTCCGTCGGGAACGATAGACATTTATACAGATTGGTAAAATTGAATGACGGAAATGATAAAGGGCGTTCCGATTTTGCGGGACGCCCTTTTTGGGGTAATCAAAGGTAATCAAATTTTACCGGCGTAAAGGTAACAAAAAAAGAACGGAAACCCTTAAAATCAAGGATTTCCGCTTTTCATAAACCATGCGGAGAAAGGGACTTGAACCCTCACAGGATTGCTCCCACTAGAACCTGAATCTAGCGCGTCTGCCATTCCGCCATCTCCGCTCGACAAAAAGTATCATACCATAAAATATTCGTTTTGGCAAATACTTTTTGCAATTTTTTTAAAAAAATTTTTTACCCCCATAAATCAAGGGTGAATTTCGATTCCGTTGACCTCCAGATGGTCGTCAATGGCTATGACCAGACAGCGGCGGCCGTCGATCTCGCGGGTCTCTACCAGGTCAGAGCGATCCGGGTTGACTTTAACGATCACATCCGGTGTTTCAATCTGGAAGGTCCGTGTGCTGGCTATATTGGATGCCAGGACAGAGGTCTGTTCCCCCATCACATCAGAGAACTCCCGGTCAAAGGTTTCCATCTGCTCTTTGGATGCCCCGCTTTTTTCCAGCAGCCGTTTGATATCCGGGCGGGAAAGTTCGAGTGGTTCCGGAGCCTCCTTGGCCTCCTCCAGCATTTCGTTCAGATTGTCGTGGATGTTGCGGACAGTCTCATAGTCGCAGGAGCTCCCCAGGGTGTCGCTGACAATTGCCTGGAAGGAGGTTTTCTGGTCGCCTGCGGTCAGAGGGATCTGACTTCCCAATACGTGCTCAATGAATGCGGGCTGGAGCTCTTCGGGCTTTTTGGTGTAATACAATATTTGATGGACGTCTGACGCCCGGTCCGTAAAAGCAGGGAAGAGAAATCCCTTTACGGGCATTTCCACGATCCAGTCCCGGATCCGGTCTTCGATATTGTTGGTCTGTGCGTTGTAGCTTAAGCTGGCCTTGCTTAAGTTGACCGGACAGATGCTGCACATCAGATGCTCATAGACCGTATCGGATGCATCAAACATTTCCAGACCGTCGGAGGACTTTCCCGGCACGTCGTAGACGGCGTGGATCAGGATGATGTAATAATTTTCCGGATAGTCGTAGCTTTCGATGACCTTGTCATAAAATTCCTCTAACAGAAGATCGTCTTCCAGCCGGCTGTCCCGAAGCTTCAGGAGGAATTCCTGAGTTCCGCCGGAAAGCTCCTGATCCAGGGGGAATTCCATGGTGACCATGTTTTTTCCCAGGGTGCCGGAGAGTGTATGGCGGAAAATATCAAAATATTTGAACGCCTCTTCTTCCGGCAGAGAGAGGAAAGCTTTTTTCAATTCGGCCTTCTTTTCTTTTTCGTGATCCACGTAACACCCGCAGATCCGGGTGATGGCGCAGTTTTCCGGAGTAAACTGACGCCGGATCTCCAGTATTTCCTTTTTATTCATAGTCTGCACTTCCTTAGTGTATTGTGTTGCTCCGCTCCTTGCGGATGTGAATCTAGGGTAACATATTTAAAACCGGATTACAAATCTTTTTGCATGGGAGCAGTGGCGGGCGCCCCGGGAAAGCAGCCGCCATCCTTCAGAGAAACAGGGCCGGCCAGGATTTCCCGGGAGACCGAAAGAGACAGGTCAGTTCTGATGCCGATGGTCCATTTGATGAGGGTGGCTGCAAGCTGACTGATCTCGATGCAGGTAATGTATCCGGGGCGGACACAGCTGCCGGTATTATAATAGCAGGAGGAAGCTTCCAGTACCGGCCGGTGGGTGTGACCGGCAACCAGGATGCATTGGTTTGCCCTTGCCCAGCCTGAAAGAGATTTTTCAATTCGTTCCTTTTTTTTATTTTTCCGGGAGGGATCGGAAGGATCCAGAAAACCAACCCGTTCCAGAGGGCTCCAAAGGTAGCGTACCAGGAACCGGGCCTGCCGCCACAGTACACTGTTCAGGAAATCAGCCTGGTGTCCGTGGGTGAGATAGAGGTCTGGTCCGGGCTCCTGATTTTTAAGAACCAGCCCGGAGTGAAACTGGATGCCAGGAAACAGAGGCTCTTTCCGACAGGTAATGCAGGGGTGAAAAGAATTACATTGCGTGGAAAACCCGCGGGAGCGTTTGGACATATCGTGGTTACCGTACAGGAGGTACAGACGCTGATCTTCATAAAATCGGGCAAGCATCTGGAAGGTGCTGGCATGTGCCTCTTTGATGGAGGAAAACGAACGATTTTCCCAAAGCTCATCGCCGTCTCCAAGCTCGATATAAGTGAAATCATTTTCATAGTAATAGCGAAGAGCGGCAGCATACAGGTGCTGGTTTTTTAAAAAGTTATCGCCGGTAAGGCCGTTTCCCCGGTGGCAGTCACTAAACAAAGTATAGCGGGAGGATGCAGAAAGAGGAAGTACTGCGGCATCCTGAAAGGCCTGGTCAAGCTGTCTTTTTTCAAACATTCCGGATCACCGGTCCTTCCTGGAAAAATCATTTGCTTTTCTGCGGCGCCCGGTTTTTTTCTTCTGGATACAGATCATATGGCGAAAAGCGAAGGGCAGGTATTCGGCAAGATACAAAAGCTGGTCCAGCGAGAAACAAAAGGGAGCGGTTACCTTACAGTAGATCCACAAAAACAGGCGGTTCCGGCATTGAGAGAAGGCGCTTAGAAGCGGGAACAAGCGCCTTGGCTGGGGAGTGTGAGGTGTATAGAAGGAAAGGGAGATCCTTCTTCCGCAGACACAGATATCCTCTGTGCACCAGCCGGCCTCCAGAAGTCCCTGGTAAAAGGCTTCCAGCATGTCTCCTGAATGAAATGTGACCGCAAGGCGGAGACTTAGAAGTTCAGGAGAGGTGAATTCGCCCATGCAGAATCCGGCCAGCCACCAGTGACGGCGCAGGAGCCGGTAGCGGCGGCTGGCGCCTTTTACCAGTTCCAGCTCAAATACGGGCAATTCTTCGTCGGGCACTGTGTGAAAAAGAGTATACGGACGCTGGGCGGGAGAAAGGAGTGTGTCCGCCCTGTAGATGCCAATCTCGGCGCCGGTATTGATGCCATACTGACCTTTCCAGAATTCCAGCAGCCAGGTCTTGCCCTGATAGTCAAAGTAAACCGGTTCACAGTCAAAGACCATGCCAAGCAGCGGCGAAGCGCGGTCATAGAGTGAGCGGTAGCCGTATTCCCGCTGCCAGGCATCCAGTCTTGTCACAAAAATATCCTGGGAGATCTGGTATTCAAAACCAAAAGGAGCGAGCAGACAGTTGAGTCGATAGACCTTTTCGGGGACAGAAAGGCCTAAGATGCGGCAGATGATCCGCTTCCTGCGGAAACGAAAAATGAGAGCCGCGGCCAAAAGTATTATGATAGCTATAGAAAAAAGAACATACATAAAAATTCCTCTCGTTCTCATAGAAATCGGTTACTCCAGCATATGCACAAATGTACCGGCGGGTGCAATTATACATTGTAAAGAAACGAGTGTTCCAGTATAATATAGGATAGAAACATGTCAAAAATAATATCAAAGAGAGGAAAAACAAATGGGAAGTATATTTGACATTTTAGGTCCTGTTATGGTAGGGCCATCCAGCTCTCATACAGCTGGAGCTGTCCGTATCGGACAGATTGCCAGACAGCTGTTCGGCAGACAGCCGGAAAAAGCTACAGTATACCTGCATGGGTCATTTGCAGCCACAGGAAAAGGGCACGGGACAGATAAGGCGCTGATCGCAGGGCTTCTGGGGATGAAGCCTGATGATATGCGGATCCCGCACAGCTTTGAGATCGCAAAGGAGCAGGGTATGGACTTTGTGATCGAAAATAAGGATATCAAGGGAGCACATCCCAATACTGCCCAGATCATTATGGAGGCGGAAGGCAAGAAAGCAATGAAGATCCAGGCGTACTCCATCGGAGGCGGCCGTATCCGGGTCAGCAAGCTGGACGGTATCGATGTGAACTTCAGCGGAGAGAGCAATACCCTGATCGTGCGGAATGTAGACCAGCCTGGTCGGATCGGAGAGGTGTCTGCAGCTCTCAGCAAAGAAAATGTAAACATTGCGACAATGACTGTGTTCCGTGATAAGAGAGGCGGCTTTGCGGTAATGGTGGTTGAGACAGACCAGATCGTATCAGAGGAAGCAATTAAGACACTGGAGAGTAAAGAGGGAATCTTAAAGGTCATCTTCCTGAAAGCAAATGGAGCTTAGATTTCGAAGAATTGGAGGTAGCAAAAGCGTATGTCATATCAATCAGTAGAAGAAGCGTATGCAAGATGTAATAAGGACGGGATCGAATTCTGGAAAGCAATCCAGCTGGAAGATATGGATGAAAACGGAATTACAGAAGAAGATTCCTGGAAACGGATGAACGGAATGTGGCAGGCGATGCTTACAGGCATTGATGCCTATGAACCAGATGAGGTCTCAGGAAGCGGCCTGGTAGGAAAAGAAGGGGGTCTGATGGAGACATACCAGAAAAAGGGAGACACCCTTTGCGGAGATTATATGGCGAAGGTTATGACCAATGCTTTGAAGATGGGCTGCAACAATGCCTGTATGAAGCGGATCGTGGCAGCGCCGACGGCGGGTGCCTGCGGCGTTCTGCCGGCAGTTCTGGTTACATATTACAGGGAATACGGCATCCCGGAAGAGAAAATGATCGAAGCTATGTATGTGGCAGCCGGAATCGGACAGATTATTGCAAACCGGGCTTATCTTGCGGGCGCATCCGGAGGATGCCAGGCAGAGATCGGTTCGGGATCCGGCATGGCAGCTGCGGCCATTTGCTATATCAAAGGCGGAACCATGGAGCAGCTGGGACATGCCTGTGCTATGGCGTTAAAGAATCTGATGGGTCTGGTATGTGATCCGGTAGGCGGTCTGGTAGAAGTTCCCTGCGTGAAGAGAAATGTGGGCGGCGCTGTCAATGCGCTGGCGGCGGCAGATATGGCGCTGGCAGGGATTGTAAGCCAGATTCCGGTAGATCAGGTCATCGACGCCATGAAAGAAGTAGGTGATAAGATGGATGTCAGCTTAAAGGAGACCGGATTTGGCGGCGTGGCAGCCACACCGACGGCGGATGAAGTCGTAAAGAGACTGGGACTGGAATTAAAATAGAAGGAAGTGGTCAGCAATATGGAAACAGGATCCAGACTTACCGTACGGGCTTATCATGTGACGGATGTAGCATACGGGACAGAAAACAGGGTGACGGTGGACGGACATCTGACAGTCTGCAAAGAAACGGCAGACGAGATCTTAAAGGCGGAGCCGCTGATCAAGAGCATTGATATCCGGATCATTGCTCCGGATGAGCATCAGCAGCACACGAATACCATTATGGATGTCATTCCATTATCCACAAAGGTGCTTGGAAAAGTCGGGGAGGGGATTACCCATACGCTGACCGGCGTGTATGTCCTGCTGACCGGGATTGATGAGAGCGGGCGGCAGGTGTGCAACTTCGGAGCCAGTGATGGAATCCTGGCAGAGAAGGTGGCCTGGGGAAGGGCCGGGACACCACTTGAGAGGGATATGCTGATTTCCTTTGACGTAGTTTTGAAAGAAGGCACATGGGCAGACCGGCCGGGGCCGGAAGCGGCGCACCGGGCCTGCGATACCTTCTGTCAGATCTTTCGGGAGCAGATGAAAAAATTCAATGGATACAAATGCACAGAGAAGCATGTGTTCCAGGAAACCTATGAGCCGGACCGCAAAGATGTTTATATTGTCAAGGAGGTGTCCGGACAGGGAGCCGTGTATGACACCTGGATGTTTGGCGATGAGCCCTGCGGATTTGAAGGCGGACATTCTGTTATCGATATGGGGTGCATGCCGGCCATTGTCACACCGAATGAATTTCGGGACGGCGTGATGCGGGCGATGGACTAGCAGATGGATTTCGTAAAAACGAGGGTAAGCATAAGGAGGCAGTGACATGGGAATTGGAACAAGTATGAAGGAAACGTCTCTGCACTATTACAGAGATCCGCTGGTAGAGGTCTTGTCTGAGGATCAGGATGTGAATTTAAGAGGTATCATCATTGTTGGATCGCCGGATAAGAATGAGGACAAATATCTGTCTGCGGAGCGGGTAGGCGTGACACTGGAGTGTGCCCGGGCGGACGGAGCCGTATTTTCCTGCAACGGACTGGGAAATAACCACGTGGACTATGCTCACGCCATCGAGGCGGCGGAAAAAAGAGGTGTGCCGGTGGTGGCGCTCAGCATGGTGCCGGCAAAGGACTTTGTAGTGCAGAACGACTCCCTGGATGGAGTTCTGTGCTACTATAAAGCCTATGATAAGACCGGGGCTATGGGTGATGAGACCACGGTGTTGGCAGAAAATACAGTGAATGAACTGGATGCCAGAAAAGCGCTGGCGATGTTGAAGCTGAAGATGAGAAAACGAAGCTGAAAAGAGATAATCAAACAGAACGGGAATGGCAGAAGTGCTATTCCCGTTCTGTGGTTTCCCGCCGGAAAATCGTGGGTGCGATCACTTTATGGACGGGTTCCAGCAAAGGAGCCGGTCTTCTTTTTTTGCGTTCATTCATCTGCTCCACCAGCAGGCGGACCGCCTCGTAGGCCAGCTTATCAATCTGCTGCCCCACTGTGCTTATGGGAACCACGGCCTCTCTGGAAACCGGCGAATTATCAAAACCGACCAGCAGATAATCTGCCGGCAGACAGCCGTGTTTACGGAACAAAAGATTTAAAAAGGTATTGGCCAGAGTATCGTTGGATACGAAGACACCCTTCTTTTGTCCGGCATAGGTTTCGTCCAGTTTATCGAGGATTTCTCTAAGAAGGGGCTGGACGCTTTCATAGCTGTGGCCGAATTCCCGGAAAAAAAGTTCGTTTCTCAGGTCTTGTTCCCGGCAGCAGTCCTTAAATCCCTGGATCCGTCCGTAGCTGGGGATTTTGGGATCCGTAGGAGAATTGATGTGGATCAGGATATCACAGTCATGCTTTGCCAGCAGGCTTGCAGCCTGGTAGCCGCCCATATAGTTGTCGGTGTTGATGCTGCTGACAAACTGATCTTCACGCTCGATAGTCACGATAGGGATCGGCAGCTGGGCCAGTTCCCGGGAAGGGATGGTGTGGCTCAAGATGATCATGCCCTCGATCTGATAGGCCAAAAGCTCCTGGATGTATCTGCGCTCAATCTCTTCATTGGCATTTCCGGTAAAGACCAGAAATTTATAACCAAAAGTCTCATAAGTGGAAAGGATCTGGTTTAGCACCTCTGCATAATAGTGGTGATAGAGGTCCGGGATCAGAAGACCGATGAACTCAGTCTTTCCGCTGGCCAGAATACGTGCCACTTTATTTTCCTGGTAATTCAGTTTTTCCAGAGCATCTGAGATAATCTTCTGATTTTCCAGTGTCAGAGAATCCGGATGATTAAAATACCTTGAAATGGTGGTCTTTGAAAAGTGTGTATATTTTGCAATATCGTCAAAGGTTACTTTCTTTTTCTGCGCCATAAAAATACGTCTCCTTTTTTTCAGCCTGAATATAGATTAATTATAGCAAAAACGAACAGTAGAGACAAGAAAGTAGCGGTTAAGTAACCGGTTTTGTAAATAATCAATAAAGGGCAGAGTATAAATTCGGATAGTATTAACAAAAACAATAAAAATAAGTGGATTTTGTTGACGAAATGCTTAGCTGGTGCTAAGATGAGACCATAAAGTAACCGGTTACTTTACCGGTTACTTAAGAACGAAAATATGAAGGAGGAGAGACTATGAAGAAGAAAATCGTATCGAGGGCTGCCGCCTGCGGGCTTGCCGTGGCGCTGGTGCTGACAATGGCTGCCGGATGCGGGGTACGTTTTGGGTTTGCCAGCGACCCGGACGATCCGAATGAAGAAGAAAAGACGGTGCCGATCGATACATCCGTGGATTCCTTTGAGTATGATACCTCGCTTGACGGCACCAGCATTACACTTCTGAACTCCAAAGCGGAGATCCAGACGGCGCTGGAGGAGATGAGCAAGGTGTTCGAGGAAAAGTCGGGGGTACATGTGGAGGTTATGCCGGTAACGGACGGAGATTCTCCCTATACAAAGGTAGTCAGTCTTTATAACTCCGGAACACCGCCTACACTTTCTATTCTGGATACGACAGACGTAATTGCACTGGCAGAAGAAAAGGCGGCAGATCTTTCCAATGAGCCCTGGACCGCCGAAGCGGAAGGGTATCTGACTACCGTGAATGGAAAGGTTTACAGCTTCCCGCTCTGTATCGAAGGCCGCGGGATCATTTACAACAAGAAGGTGATCGAGGATGCGTTAGGAGAGAGCTTTGATCCGTCTTCGATCCATACCCAGGAGGAGTTCGTAGAGCTTCTGGACAGGCTTAAGGACGCAGGCATCGAGAAGCCGATCTCTCTGGCAAAAGATGACTGGTCTGTAGGAGCCCACCATTTACAGTACATTTATGAGACCTATGACGGGACTTCCGAAGGAGCTGCAAAGGCGATTGAAGAGATTAAGGACGGAACACTGGATCTGAAAACCTATGACCGCATGTCTCAGTTCCTTGATATGTTTGATATCCTGAAAGAATATAATGTGGCAAAGGGCGATCCGCTGGGAGCCGATTATGATGAGATGGCCATCGATCTGGTAGATGGAAAGACAGCATTTTGGTTCAACGGCAACTGGGCATGGCCAAATCTTGAAGAGGCCGGAGCCGAGACCGGGGATGAGTACGGATTCCTTCCCTATTTTATGAATGATGATCCTGACGATTTTGCAAACCAGAAGATCCAGGCGTCTCCCTCCAAGCAGGTAATGCTGGACGGCCAGGTGGCAACAGAAAAGGAGCAGGCGGCAGCAAAGGAATTCCTGAACTGGATCGTTTACAGCGAGATCGGACAGCAGATGCTGGTGAAGACCTGCAGCATCATCCCGTCGTTCCAGAATAATCCCTATGAACCGGAGGATCCGCTGAGTAAAAACATTTATGAACAGGTACACGCAGGAACCACATTTAATGCATCAGCTATCGTCCCGAATGACCACTGGTCGGTTCTGGGTGCAGCGATGCAGAAATATATGGCGGACCGCTGCGACCGGGAGGAACTGATAGAAGAGATAGAAGATTACTGGGATGAGCAGGAGTAAAAGGGAGGAAAAATCATGAGATCGAAAAATGGAGGAAAAGAGTTCTGTTTTTTTGCTCTGCCGGGGCTGTTCTGCTTCCTGGCAGTAGTGATCGTCCCGTTTATTTACGGTGTATATCTGACACTGACAGATTGGGACGGCGTAGCAGCTGTCAAGAATTTCGTAGGACTTGAGAATTTTGCCGGGGTCATGAAAGACAGTGCGTTCTGGGACTCGCTTTTGTTGACATTTAAATATGTGATTCTTGTTGTCATTATCGTAAATGTGATCGCATTTGCCATCGCATTTCTGCTGACCAGGGGGATCAAGGGCCAGAATTTCTTCCGGGCCGGATTCTTCACCCCGAACCTGATTGGCGGTATCGTTCTTGGATATATCTGGCAGTTTGTATTTTCACGTGTATTCGTCAGCATCGGAGAGGCAACCGGATGGAAACTGTTCGAAGTATCCTGGCTGTCAGATCCGACCAAAGCATTCGTGGCGCTGGTTGTAGTCAGTGTATGGCAGCTGTCCGGTTATATGATCCTGATCTATGTGGCCGGCTTCATGGGACTGAGTGAGGATGTTATAGAAGCGGCCAGCATTGATGGAGCGACCGGTTGGGTAAAACTGAAAAATATCATTCTCCCGCTGATGATGTCTTCCATCACGATCTGTCTGTTCCTGACGCTGTCCAGAGCGTTCATGGTTTACGATGTCAACCTGTCGTTGACCGGCGGCGCACCGTACGGAACCACAGAGATGGCGGCTATGCATGTATATGAAAAGGCCTTCACATCCAGACAGTTCGGCGTAGGACAGGCGGAAGCCCTGATCCTGTTTGTCATTGTAGCGGTCATAAGTGGAGTACAGGTATATCTGACTAAGAGACAGGAGGTAGAGGCATAATGAATAAGACGACAATCGGCGGAAATAAAAGAAAATTAGCCAATGCACTGGCCATGATCGGCCTGATCATCATCTTTATCGCATATATGTTTCCCTTCCTGATGGTGGTGATCAACTCTCTGAAAGAGAAACGAGATATTATCAAGAGCCCGTTTTCCTGGCTGTTTACCATCAAGGGCCTGTCCTTTGATAACTTTGTCAATGCATTTACGCAGATGGATTTCCTGAATGCGTTCAAGAACTCCCTGATCGTAACGGTATCTGCGACGGTGTTGGTAACCATCCTGGCAGCTATGCTGGCATACTATATCGTGCGTCACAAGAATATGGTTTCCAAGCTGACCTTTGCACTGATGGTGGCGTCCATGATCATTCCGTTCCAGGCGATCATGATCCCGCTGGTCAGCATTTACGGAGGAACATTAAATATCCTGAATCACCGGCTGACGTTGATCTTTATGCACACTGGATTTTCCATGGCAATGTCCGTGTTCATGTTCCACGGATTTATCCGGGGAAACGTGCCGATCGCACTGGAGGAAGCGGCTTACATCGACGGTTGCACTCACTCACAGACGTTCTTTAAGATCGTACTGCCGCTGTTAAAGCCAATCATTTCCACCATGGTGATCCTGAACTCCATGGCGTTCTGGAATGACTTCCTTCTGCCGTCGCTGGTGCTGACGGACAAAGAACTTCTGACACTGCCGCTGTCTACTTATAGTTTTTATGGTACATACTCGGCAGACTATGGTACAATCATGGCAGGACTTCTGCTTTGTGTCATTCCGATCATGATCCTGTATGTGGCACTTCAGAAACAGATCATCGGAGGCGTTGTGGCAGGAGCTGTGAAATAGTGATTCCAGGTTTCAAAGGGCTAAGCATGGAACAATCCGGCGGAATCACAAAAATTGTGAAAATAAGTAAATTAGAAACGAGGCTTCAGACATGATCAGAGACAACTTACATTTAAAAGCCCCGGGAAATTGGATCAACGACCCGAATGGTTTTATCTATTATAAAGGGGAATATCATTTGTTTTACCAGTATTTTCCCTATGGAACCCGGTGGGGGACCATGCACTGGGGACATGCGGTCAGCAAAGACCTGGTGCATTGGGAACATCTGGGAATTGCGGTATTCCCTACCAAGGCTTATGACAGAAATGGTATTTTTTCCGGGAGCGCCCTGGAGATTGACGGAAAACTGCATCTTTACTATACGGCAGTGCGGTATCTGGAATCTAACGAGGAGGATATCCACTGTTCCTGGAATGACTGCTATGAGGCTTCCCAGGCCATGATCACCTCGGAGGACGGCAGGCATTTTGACAACTGGAAGGATAAGAGGCAGATCATTCCTGAGATCACCGATGAAGAGAAAGGGGATATCAAGGATACCCGGGATCCTAAGGTGTGGGAAGAAGACGGCCGTTTTTATATGGTGCTTGGTAGTACCTACCAGAAGGAGATCGGGCGGGCGGTGTTCTTTAGAAGTGCGGACGGCACCAGCTGGGAATATGCGGGCGAATGTCGTACGCCGGCCTTTGGCGAGACCCTGGAGTGCCCGGATGTGTTTCGGATCGGCGATACCTACGTGTTCGTTGGTTCGCCTATGAATGTGACAGAGGCAGGGATCGAACACCGGCACCATGCAAAGTGCGGGCTGGCTGACTTGAAGCTTCCGGAGTGCAGCATGCGGCTTTTAGGAGAGTTCCGCTTTATCGACTACGGGCTGGATTTTTATGCGCCGCAGACCACGCTGGACGAGGACGGACGGCGGGTGATGATCGGCTGGATCCGGATGCCGGAGGTGGTCCGGGACGAGAAGGACAAAAGAGGCAGCTGGATCGGCATGATGAGCATGCCGCGGGCGGTGGATGTGGAAGATGGCCACATTTATTTCCGGGTGCATCCACACGTGGACGCCTGCTATTCCAGAAGGTGCCTGTCCCTGGATGAGATCGATATGGACCGGCCGTTTCGCATCAAGGCGCCGATCCGTGACGGCGAGACTTTAAATGTCTGTGGATATCAGATCACGATGGAAGACGGATGCGTTTGTACAGACCGGAGCAGCGTGTTTCCGGAGCTTGGGAATTACCGGACGAAGGCGCAGACTCCGAAGACCGGAAAAGAAACGTGCCAGCTGGATATCTTCGTGTCGCCTCATCTGATCGAGGTGTTCGTCAACGACGGCCAGTATGTGATCACCCATGTGGTGTATGGGCTTAGGAAAAAGCTGGCGGGGAAGATCGAAGAACTGCTGGTGGAAGAATGTTGAAGCTATGTAGAATATAAATTGCAGTATGTAGAGGGATTCAGATTTTTAAAAATTCAGCTGGAGTTAAAATGAGAGGAGTTTTGACACCGGATTCTAAAAAGTCCTTATCTCCGGTAAGAAGAATATCGACATTTGCGTGTATGGCCGCCCGAAGAATCGGGCGGTCTTTTATGTCTCGGATTTGTTTTTCTAAATAAAATTTTTCTGATGGAATGGGGATTACTATTATTGTCAGAAAAGCAAGAGATAGAAAATGCTCTAGCGCCCCGAGGTGATTGGGAAATTTTTTCTGGAAGATACGTTTCATTTCAAGTACATTTTGTTCACTGATAAAACCTTGATTAGGATAAGAAGCAGCTTTGACATAGGCTTGGTATGGAACACCTCTTGGATTTAGTGCGGCTGAAATCAAGACATTTGTATCAATTAGGACTTTCATAAGTATTTCCTCCATTTCTTAATTCATTGACCAATTCCATAACAGCATCATCACAGGATAAACCGGTACGCTCTGCTTCGCCTTTTAATTCATTTTGAAGTGCCTGCATAGCATAAACCGCAGAATTGACAATGCGGACGTTGTTGCCCTCAACGATGAAAGTGACACGATCACCATTTGATACGCCGAGCACAGTACGAACATCCTTGGGGATGGTTACTTGTCCTTTGGACATAATCTTGGCAGTATCCATAAAAATATTTTTTGACATAAGTCTACACCTCCTTGGAATCGTGGATAGTAGGGAAAATCCTACTTATATTATATGCGATAATAGGCGTTGGGTCAAAAGAAATAATGAACTAATAGGGGATAATATATTGAATTATAGTTCTTTTCAAATTATAATTATAGAAAAGATTTTGTCTCGAGGAGGGAGAAGATGAAAAAGATGAAAAAATACATTGGGTTATTGCTGGCTGCATTTATGGCTGCAAACTTATGTGCGGCTGGACCGGGCAAAGTTAAGGCAGAAGAAAATGTGAATGAACTTAATCAAAAACAGGAAGAAACTGCGGACAGTATGGACGCCAAACCGCAGGAAGAGCCAGAAAAAACAGAGGCGCCGGAAAGTCAAGAGATAGAAGAAAACGCTTTGCCAGCGGATACAGGAGTTACTCTACAAGAAGAGGCCGATGAACAAAATACCGCTGGTGCTGCGCCACAGGCTGATGTGGATAACAGTTTTCCAGAAGTGACAGGAATCCGTCTGTTGACAAAAGGCGATATTTATTCCTCTACACAGGTAGAACTTGAAGTAGATTATAAAGAAGAAGGTTCAGGAATTAAGTCTATTAGTGTTACATATCAGCAGGAGGGAGATACAGAGGAAGGAGTTCCTATGGTATCTTTCAGCTATAACGAATACGGATCAGGGCAGGGAAATCTTGTAGGGAATGGATCGGTAATACTCCAAAGTGACTCGGTCCTTACCCCTGGTGAATTTATAATTTCCAGTGTAATGATTGAGGATTATGCCGGAAACCAGAATTATTACACAAAGCAGAGTGGAGAAACAGAACTTGTCAGTTATAATTCGGGGGAAAGGGTTTTTTTCATAGCGGAAGCAGATACTTTGGAAAGTGTCTACGCAAAAGGACTTAAAGTAAAAAATCTATGGTTGGATGGAGACATTGATTTGCATGCCTTAAAGGCGGGAGATTCTTTTAAAGTTACAGTACTTGTATACAATGATTTAGATAAGAATGTTACAGTGCAGCCGGAATATTGCTCTGTTGAGTGGGGAAAGCCGACAGAAACAGCGGGAGGGTATGGAGAGTATATTCGTGGTTATGGACAGGGTAATGCATTCGTACTAAGCCCGGGGGGAGAAAGAGAATTATCTATAGAAGCTAAAGTCGGCTCATATGTATCAACAGGGACGTGGGAACTGGCTAGCATATCTTTAAATCAAACTGGCGGACAGCTGCCTAGCACAGACTATACTAGTCCGGAATATGCAAAGGAAGGAGAGTTTGTAGGACATATTTTTAACTATTTGGAAAAGCCGGGATTTATAGAAGGAGAAGTGGAATCCATTTACTATAGTGGCGAATTAGACTTTTCTGTTACATCTGCTGAAACCCCAGATACAGAAGCGCCAATCCTGGAAGAGGTATCGGTAACACCGCAGGAAGTAAGAGTGCCTGGAAAGATACAGGTTAAATTAAAGACCAAAGAAGAAATATCTGCGTTGACAGAGGTAACATTTGTATTTAACGATATAGAAAATCCGATAGCTAATGCGTTTGGAAACACAGGGGCGAGTGCGCAGAGACCAGATCCGGTTTATTCTGAGGAAGAAGGTTGCTATATTGTAGAATATGAACTGCCGGAGACACTGATTAAAGGGACTTATGAGCTTGGACAGATTAATCTTACCGATGAAGCAGGGAATACCAGTTTTTATACAGCAGAAAATGGGAAATTAATAGGATATCAATACGGGGCAACAGAAGACATTCCAGAAGTGGATACATGTTCCTTTGATGTGGTGGAAACAGAGGCAACGGACGAAGATTTCGATAATCCCAAATTGACGGGAATAGAAGTATTAAATAATGAAGTTGCTGTTTCAGAAACTTTGAGGATACATATAGAAGCGGAAGATGCAATGGGAATTTCCAGTGTGTCATTGAATTATGCCTGTGACAATGATAAAGATGGTATTTATGAAGCATATCTTACGATGAAGAGCAAAAATATTGTCATAGACAATACTGGTTATGTATGCGAGTTTGACGTGGATCCATACTGTGTAAGTGGAACTTATGATCTGCAGGACATTACGTTGATCGATGGATCGGTAAGAAAAAATTCAGCCATGTGTGTATATGAAAAAGATGAGAACTTAATCATAGGAGATTATCCTACGACATGGTTTTATCCGGAAAAATCTTTAGCGCTTTCTGTGGAACAGGCAGCCGGCATGGAGATCATGGACATAAGGACGGATGATATTGAGGCAGGTGTACAGGGAATCGAAAACGGTAAGACAATAGTCATAAAAGGCTCTGATGTAGATGATCTGGAAATTCGTCTATTCCCGGCTGATTTCTGGAGTTCAGTACAGGAAAAGAATTTAACAGTGGTGATTCCGGATGGTCAATCCAACTCGGAAGTTGTTGTGAAGGGTTCGGAAATCGGCGATGCGTCTTTCGGAGACATGGAATTAAAAGTACAGCGGGATGAACTGGTGGAGCAGGCAGCCGGTGTGGGAAACGATGATATGTACTATCCGGTAAGGATTGTAACAACAGATACTGCGATTCCGGTGACCGTCAGGATTCGTGTAGATCAGGAGTTTTTGGATCAATGTGGAGATAATCCAATCCGTATTTCAAAAATTGGGGCGGATGGAAGCGTAGCAATCATGCAGGACAACCTTACCGTAACAGAGGATGGTTATCTGGAAGTTGCATTTCCCAATGGATTACAGGGGACAGGAACGGCAACACAGATGCTGAATGCAGGAGCGGAAGGAAGAAGTATTACCAGTCAGGAGTTTTCTTTTGTTGTATCTTCTGAGGCGAAAGACGATGTGATGCTGGGAGATATCAACGGGGACGGGCAGGTGAATCTGGTTGATCTGATGCAGTGTCTGAACCATGTGGGAAGGAAAACATTCCTGACGGGGAACGCTCTCCTGGCAGCAGATATTGATCAAAGCGGCGATGTAAATCTGGTTGATTTGATGCGGCTGCTGAATTATGTGGGAAGGAAGACAGATACACTATAAAAGAAAACAATAACAACGAGGGGCGATTCAGTTGGCAGGGTCGCCCCTAAAATTATTCCTTATCCTGAACAGCCTGTACATAATGCGAAATAATCTGTTCTAAGTGAGAGAGTTTATTAGCGGGACATAAAGAGATCACACCTATAATGGAATCGAGTTTCCCAGAAGATTCCGATGAACCATATAAAATGTAGTCAACAGAGACGTGAAGAGCATCGCAGAGTCTACAAAGAGTATTTACAGACATATTTTTGAGCCCCAGTTCCAGATCATAGCAAAATCTGGGCGTGATATCCGCCATCTCTGCAAGCTTTTCACGAGAATAGCCATTTAAAAGCCGTTGCTTTTTGATGCGTTCGCCCATAATTACAGGATCAACATGAGTCATTTGTTCATCTCCAATCTTATTTTTAAAGCCTACTATAAAACATAATGTAGCAGTTGAGGATGAAATAAATATGAACTAATAAGGGATTAAAAGTTGACAATTAGTTCATGAAAGATATATACTAAAATGGAAGTTACAAAAATTATTCTGGGAGAAGCGGGAGGATATGTTGAAATGAAGAAAAAACATTTCAAGCGGATAATGGCGCTGATGCTCTCATTTGTCATGATAATGGGGGCTGCTTTTGCTATGACGCCAAATACTGTAAAAGCGGCAAGCGAAGCGACATTTACAGTAACTGCGGATAAGAAAGAACTCCACAGAGGAGATCAGTTCACAGTTACGGTATCAATGGCAGACAACGTAAATGCGTATGGACTTCAATATGAGTTGTTCTATGATGCGGCGAAAGTTTCAGTAGCAGGAGAGCCGCAAAAAGGGACTGTATTTGATGGATTAAGCATGGATAATATGGATGTTTACATGCTGACATCAGATGTGGCGGGCAGTTGTGTGGCTGCAAATATCGGACGGACAGAAGCTCCGGTCTCTAACGGAACGGTAATGATGATTACCTTTGAAGTGTTAGAAGATGCTGCAGTCGGAGATTTAGGATTTACTTATAATATTATGATTGCAGCCGGAGATAAAGACGCAACAGTACTAGAGCATACGAACAATGACCAGACGGATTTGTCTGTTGTGGTTCCGGTGACAGGTATTTCATTAAATAAGAATGAAACGACGATTGCCAGAGGAGCAACAGAACAGCTGACAGCAGCAGTAGAGCCAGAGGGAACTGGCAGCACAGTGGCATGGGCCAGTGATAATGAAAAAGTGGCAACAGTCGATGAGACAGGTCTGGTAACAGCGGTTGGCAAAGGAACCGCAAATATTACAGCAACAGCAGGCGGACAGAGCGCATCCTGTAAGGTGACAGTAAATGCACCTCTTCAGGGAATTGAAATTACCGGAGAGCAGTCAACGATTAAGAAAGGGCAGACTACACAGTTAAGCGTCATTTATGATCCGGAAGACACTACCGATGACCCGACGGTAACATGGTCCAGCGATAATGAAAAAGTAGCAACAGTCGATCAGACAGGCCTGGTGAAAGCCGTGGCAGATGGAACGGCTAATATTAAAGCAAAGGTTGGAACGCTGGAAGCTACTTATGCAATTACTGTCCAGGAAGTGAAATTGAATGGTATCTCGATCAAAGATGCGACAACCATTCACCGCGGAGGAAAAGAAACTCTGGAAGTAACTTATGATCCGGAGAATACAACGGATGATAAAACGGTTACATGGGAATCTTCTGATCCGACAGTGGCAGCTGTGGATGGAAGCGGTACCGTAACAGCAGTAAAAATCGGAAGTGCGAACATTACAGCCACGGTTGGAAGTTATAAAGCCGTTTGTGTGGTAACAGTTGATGCACCTCTTGAAAGCATAGATGCTCCAGATACACTGGAACTGGTAAAGAATCAGACAGCAGTGATTGGATACGAACTTGTTCCGAGTGATACAACAGATAAAGCGCCTGTGACCTTTACATCTTCTGATCCGACAGTGGCGACTATAGATGAAAACGGAAAAGTAACGGCTCTGAAGGCTGGTACGACAGTCATCACACTGAAAGGTGCAAATGATGTAACAGCAGAAGTGACGGTAACAGTGACAGAGATTCCGATCGATAGCGTTTCTCTGGATAAAGAAAGCGCAGTTGTTGAAAAAGGTCAGACAACCGAGCTGACAGCAGTTGTCGGCCCTGAGACGACGACCGATGAGAATAAGTCTATCAAGTGGAGCAGCAGCGACCCGTCTGTAGCGACTGTATCAACAGAGCAGACCAATTCTGGTGAGACGGTGACAGTGACTGCAACCGATAAAGGCGGTACTGCAACTATTACGGCAGAAGCATGGAACGGAACGAAGGCTGAGTGCGTAATTACAGTTCCGGTTCACATTGAAAACGTAACACTTCCTCAGGATGTAACTCTGAACAGAGGAAGAACCACTGTGTTAGATGTAGTATGTGATCCAGAAGAAAACGACGATACGATCACATCTGTAGAGTGGCAGAGCGACGCACCGGAGGTGGCATTCATTTACAGTGACGGTACTATTGAAGGCATAAAAGAAGGAACGGCAAATATTACCGCAAAAGTGACGGTTACAACTCTGACAAATGAGACAAAAGAATATACAGCACAGACTCAGGTGGCAGTGAACGAGAATCATTTGGATGCTGGATTAGGGGAAACAATTGTTTTTGAAGATCTGGAGGATGCACTTCTGAAGGGACAGTCCATTGATATGTATGAGCAGATGAATCTGTACGAAATTCTGTCTCAGAATGACATTACAGATATCGTGACAATCCAGTGGACAAGCTCTGATGAAGATGTTGCAGCAATTGACCAGACCGGAAGACTGACAGGTCTGAAAAAAGGGTCTACAACAATTACGGCTGTAGTTACAGCAGAAGACGGAGAAGGCCAGGTTGTTGGAGAATATACCGTTGAGACAGAAGTTGAAGTAAAAGAAATTCCTCTGGAATCCATCGCATTTGATAAGATTATCAAAGAAATGGTAGTAGGCTCCAGCGAAACACTGCATATCATTTACAATCCGGAGAACACAACGGATCTGAGAGATGTGAAGTGGAGCAGTTCTGACGAAGCCATCCTTTCTGTAGAGAATGGAAAAGTAACGGCATTGAAGCCAGGAACAGCTACTATTACGGCAAAAGTTGGAGACAAGGAAGTTTCTTGTGAAATCTTAGTAAAAGCGGCAGAGTCTGGACAGCCGGGACAGGGAAGCGGAACTGACAGCGGAAACGCAGCAGGAGCCAATACAGACAAGGGCGATTCCGTCCGCACAGGCGATACAGCAAATATTATACTGTACATTGCGCTGTTAGTAGGAGCAATGGCTGCAATCGTGATCATCTGGAGAAAAAGAAGATTCACAAAATAAGAGAACATAAGTAGAGACAGCGCGGTGGAAAGCCGCGCTGTTTTGCTATAAAGAAGAGAATAAAAAGCCTTTGATTGAGAAAAGTGGAAGTGAGGGTGGACGATGAGGAAAAACGTTGCGGCATGGGCGTTGGTGTTTGCACTGGGAATCACAAATACGTTGACGGTTATGGGAGCGGAGCCGGAAGCAGATACAAGCGTACAGGAAGAAATCACAGAAGATGATTCAGAGCAAGAGCCAGCGGAAGAGACAGGGGAACAAGAAGAGGCGGAGAAGGAGCCAGAGGAAACTGTAACTGGCGACGATTTAGAAAATAAAGAGGATGAAAATGGAGAAAAGACGTCGGAAGAAGATAAAGCGACGGAAGGAGTAGATGAGGAGAAGCAGGAAGAGATAGAAAGTGTAGAGAAACAGCAGAATGAAAATCTGGAGATAGGGACAGTAGTAGATACAGGTTCCTGTGGAGAGCATCTAACATATACTATTACGGTGAATGGGAAAGATGAAGAAGGAAATGATACTTATACCCTGGAGATAGAAGGGTATGGGGAGATGGATAATTATGGAACTTCAAGACCTTGGAAATTATTTTTAGATTTAATAACGGAAGTAACATTGCCGAAAGGACTTACACGTATTGGAAGCAATGCTTTTAATGGTTGTAGTGGATTGACGGGAGATCTCAATATTCCCGATGGTGTAACGGAGATAGGTTTTAGAGCGTTTGAAGATTGTAAAGGTTTTGACGGTCAGTTACACTTGCCAAATGGGTTAAAGGAAATAGGATATGAAGCTTTTTCAGGTTGCAGCGGTTTGACAGGGAATTTGGAGATTCCTGACAGTGTAACAACGATAGGTTTTGAGGCGTTTGCTTCTTGTAAAGGTTTTAACGGTCACTTACATTTACCGAGTGGGTTAAGGGAAATAGAATTAGCCACCTTTTCGGGGTGCAGTGGCTTGACGGGAGGTTTGAATATTCCCGATAGTATAATGATAATAGGTGACTATGCATTTAGTGATTGTAATGGCTTTGATGGTCAGTTGCATTTACCGAGTGGATTAAAGGAAATAGGAACAGGAGCTTTTTGGGATTGCAGCAGCTTGACGGGAGATTTGGAAATTCCCAATAGCGTAACAACGATTGAGGGGAATGCATTTGATGGTTGTAAAGGCTTTAACGGTCAGTTACATTTACCGGATGGGCTAAAGGAATTAGGATCTTTTAGAGATTGCAGTGGCTTGACGGGAGATTTGAAAATTCCCGATAGTATAACAACAATAGATAGTTATACTTTTTATGGTTGTAGCGGTTTTAATGGTCAGTTGCATTTGCCAAGTGGATTAAAGGAAATAGGCAATCGGGCTTTTTCAGGCTGTAGTGGCTTGACAGGAGATTTAAAAATTCCCGATAGCGTAACGACAATAGGGTGGGAAGCATTTTATAGTTGCAAAGGATTTGACGGTCAGTTACATCTACCGAATGTGTTAAAGGAAATAGGATATGAAGCTTTTTCAGGTTGTAGCGGTTTGACGGGAGATTTGAATATTCCAGACGGTGTTACGACGATAGATAGTCAGGCATTTTGGCGGTGCAGTGGCTTTAACGGCCAGTTACATTTACCGAGTGGGTTAGAGAAAATAAAATATGGTGTATTTTGTGGTTGTAGCGGTTTGATGGGAGATTTAAATATTCCCGATAGTGTAACGGCGATAGATACGCTAGCATTTTGTCGTACAAATCTGGAAACTATTAAATTTAACGGACAATTTCCGGAGATTGCGTCTGATTCATTTGCCGATATTCCTAAATTAACGGCATACTATCCAGCCAGTGATCCTACCTGGACTTCTGATAAATTACAGGATTATGGCAGCGATATCACCTGGAAGCGCTGGTTCCCTGACGAGAGCAAGACGACGGTATCTATTGCCGGTAAAGAAGAGCATTATCTTTCTGCCAGTGACCGGTATGAGACTGGGAGGGGGAAAACGGAGACGATTGTCGGGGACAAGGTGATCAAGAATACCACATGGAATGTTGTAGGCACGGCAACGATGGAGGACGGGACGCTTTATATCCGTTCAGATGCCATAGTAACTGTAAGCGGGACACTGAACGCCAGAGATATCTTTATCGAAAAAGGCGGCAAATTAGTTCTTAAAGCTGGTGGAAAAGTTGGCGCCCGAAGTGTGACCGCAAAAGGAGGCTGGGTCGGAGACAGCGGCGGAAGACTGGAAGTGACGGGAGGATTATTGGTTGCGGATGAGCTGAATTTTGAAGGACGCAGTACGCTTGCGATTACTTCCGGCGGAAAGATTGTGGCAGGGGAGATGACTGTAGCTACAGGCTCCAAGAACAGTTCCCTGGATAATGGAACGATCTTTATTAATACAAAATTGAAATTAGCGGGAAATAAGAACAATTTTGTCTCTGGGAGTGGAAATTTCAGCGTTGTATTTTATGGGAGCGCAAATGTTTCTTTGGAAGCAAGCGGAAGTAAATTTTGCCTCGGGAAGTTGTATGTGGAAGAGGAAGAGGTGTTTCAGAGGCTGAAACTGGAAAACGTCAATTATATCAGCGCATCTACATGTACCGTGAATACTTCAAAGTGGACGTTTACGGCCGGGAAGAATCTGTCATCTGCGACGGAGAGCGCCAAGTGGAGTGAGAATGTGGAGAGCGCCTTCCGCGGCGTGGCGGCTCAAAGTGCATTTCAATCCAACAGCAGCCAGCTGACAGCAGAGGAAAATCAATTTGTAAATGCTCTGGCATCTGTTTGGATCAATATGTTGAATACTCCTCTGTGTGAAGGATTTGTGGAATCGTCTACTATACAGCAGGAGTTAAAATTTGAGATAAACGGGAAAGAGTGTGTCCTGAAAAGTAAAGGCGTTGTATTTGGATTTGGCGGAGTGAATGCTGTGTATCTAAACGTAGACGGGGCTTCCTATGACTCGACGGTGGGAATCGTATCAAATGCAAATGTAAAAGAGTTTTCAGAAAAGGCTAAAAAATATCTGGCCGAAAATATGAAGAGTGAGTTTATCGGATATGCCAGCGGCGGTATTGCAGGAGCCTTGCAAGGTGCGTTTGGATGGGGTGATATTACAACATCCGTAGTAGAGAAATTTATAGAAAAGACAGTGAAAAATGTCTGTATAGATTCGTCGGTATTGAATACCAGCAACAGTAAAAGTGTTCAGGATTTAAAGAAAAGTTTTAAGGTATTGGATATGCTTTCGGGCAGTGCGAAAACCATGTCTGTCAAAGCAGCGGAGAATTCAGCGTCAAGTACAAAGGTTCCGGAGGAAGAGCAGGAGGAAATTATCATATCTGATCTGTCGCCGACAGTAAAAGACGACTGGTTAAGGCAGGAATTCATAGCCATCCTGGGGGATGATGGATCCGGAGAACCGGATTTCAGCAAAGCGGCCGAGATTACAAGCCTGGATTTATCGAACGGGTATATCAGGGACTTAAGCGGTATCCAATATTTTAAGAATCTGGAGGAGCTAAATATTGCAAACAATGAGATTTCAGATCTGTCGCCATTATCTGGATGTGCGAAATTAAAAACGTTAGACGCCAGCGGCCAGTATATCTCTAACCTGGGAGCGCTTTCTGCTTTGAAAGAATTAACGAAACTAAACCTTGCGGATAATGAGCTGACTACATTATCTTCACTGAAAGAACTGGCAGGACTCCAGAAATTGGATGTCAGCGGAAACGAGATCGCAGTCTTTGGAACAGCAGGTAAATTACAGAATCTTCAGTATTTAAATATGGCGGATAATCCTATGGGGGAGATTGACTTAAGTACATTATCAGGCCTTGCAAATCTGACAGAATTAAATGTCAGCGGATGCGGAATTGAATCAATAGAGGGAATAAATACTGGAAATCTTACAACATTAAATGTGTCTTACAATCAAATAGACAGCGCGGCCGCACTGGAAAAGGCAGAGAAGCTTCGCACGCTGGACATATCCTATAATATGTTGACAGAAGCAGATGGATTAAAATCCTGCATAAGAATGCAGGAATTATCAATGGAAGGGAATCCGTTGGAGAACATAGCGTGGATAGAACCATTAACTGAATTGACTAATATCAATCTGGCTCAGACAGGGCTTGTGGAAGAGGATCTCGTATACTTTCAAAATATGAAGAACCTGCAGACATTGGATCTTTCCGGGGATATGATTTTTGGCGTATCTGCCATAATGGATCTGGGCAGCCTGCAGCAGATTACGATTTCGTATACGCCATTAAACGATACAGATATTCAAAAGCTGGAGGAAAAGAATATAGAAGTCATAAATGAAACGGTTTATCCAGCTGTGCAAAGACTGTATTTCATAGAGGAACAGGCAGAGATCAGTGTAGGGGAGACTTATTGGCAGGATCCCGTCTGCTATCCGTCCGGCAGTGTGTTGGAAGATGCGGTGTGGACAAGCAGTGATGAAACGGTTGCCGTGGTAGATCAGTCCGGCGTAGTAACGGCACAAAAGGGCGGAAGTGTTGAAATTAAGGTGACTACAGCAGGTGGCGAGCTGGAAGCGGTTTATCAGATGAACATAGCAGACGGGGCCAAAGGAGATATTAACGGAGATGGAAATATCAATCTGGTAGATCTGATGCAGTGTCTGAATCATGTGGGCAGAAAAGAATTACTGGAAGGGGAGGCATTGGAAGCAGCGGATATTAATGAGGATGATGTTGTAAATCTGGTAGATTTGATGCGTTTGTTGAATTATGTTGGACGGAAAAGTGAAACACTTTAATAGGTTTGTAGGAGAGTGAAAATGAAAAGGATATTTAAAATATTAACAACAGCTCTGTTTATTTGTTCCGTATGGATTTTGGGCGGTATCGAAGAAGTTCGGGCAGAAGAATACATAGTAAGAGACGGGACGGGATCTTTAGAGGAGTTAGTAGGGATAGAGATTCCAGAGGATCAGGCAGAGCAATGGATTGAGGATGGAAAGACCTGGGACCAGCAGACTCCGCGGTCCGTAGTACAGTATCCATTTTTAGACTATGGATCGGGTTATGGATATCAAGATATGGTGAATCGTGGTCACGGAGAGCAGCGTCAGGCGTTATACAGGGAACTGGAAGAAGCCTGCAGAACTTTCACCACAAACGGTGCGGATGCGGAAGACTATATCATGCAAGGCAGTGGGAATCAATATTCTATGGCATTTGTAATCAATACCAGGGAGATGGGGCTGACCAATCTGACGGGGGAAGAAAAAGTAGAGGTTTATTTTACGTTTCGTCATGATAACCCACAATATTTCTGGCTTTCAAATAGTGTTCTGTATTCCAGTAGCACATTGAATGTGGTGGCGTATGATGAATATGCGGATGGAGATATTAGAAAGGCTGCGTTGGATGAGATTGTCAATACCGCAGAAACCGTATATCAATCTCAGATTTCAGATGCAGATGATATGTATAACAAGGTGTTAAAAATTCATGATACTTTGATTGGCGACATCGAATATTCAGAGGATGTAAATGTTCCGATTGCCCATTCGATCGCAGGGGCAATGACTTCCAGAAGATCGGCAGTGTGTGAGGGCTATGCGAAAGTCATGCAGGTTATGATGAACTGCTATGGTATCGAAAACATCTATGTCACAGGATTGGGAAACGGGGGCGGACATGCCTGGAATATGGTTGGCATGGATGACGGAAAATATTATTGGCTGGATGCGACATGGGATGACCAGCCATACGAGCAGTTCCAGCACGATTATTTCCTTGTGGGGAATCATAATTTTACAGACCATGTTGCGGATTCTCCAGAAGGAACAGGTGCGAATTTCTTATATGCTTTACCAGGTGCGTCAGACGCAGACTATGTGTATAATCCAAATGGAGGAAGTGAAGAAGCTGTCACAAAGGGAGATATTAATAGTGATTCAAATATAAATCTGGTGGATTTGATGCTCTGTCTGAATCATGTAGGAAGAAAAGAACTTCTGGAAGGAAAGGCGCTTGCGGCAGCTGATATAAATAATGATAATACTGTAAATTTGGTTGATTTAATGAGACTGCTTAATTATGTGGGCAGAAAAAGTGATTCTTTATAATGGCTTGTGGAAGGGGAGAAGCGTATGAATATGTGCCAGGCGATGGAAGAATGGTATCAGGATGCATTGGAAGAGGGGCGAAGCGAAGGGATTACTTTAGTGAAGACAGTTTTTCGGCTGTCGGCGCAGGGAAAGTCAGAGCAGGAGATTGCAGAGGAAATGGGAATCTCGCCGGGCGAAGTAAAAGAAATCTTGGGGTAAAAGTTTAGATTTTTGCAGTAAGGAGAATGTCAATATTTGCGTGTATGGCCGCCCGAGGGTTCGGGCGGCTACAGTTATGTCTGGTTGCGATTCTTGAGAAGAAAATAAATGTTATATATTGCGTTTCAGTATCTGCCGTGATATGATGGGGTTACATCAGATTCCCGGACGATTAATATATCTTAAAAATTCTAAAGTCCGGATAGATTTTCATGGCATTTCAGCCAGAGAACCCTGATTTTGATGAAAGAGAATAATGAAAAGGAGTTTTGCCTATGGGAAAAGCAGACGTGGCAGTTAACAGGTGGCTGGAGGACAATGAAAGATTTGCCAGCCTATGTAATGGTGTGGTGTTCGGCGGGCAGCAGGTCATAAAGCCGGAAGAACTGGAAAATCTGGACCGGGAGACAGATATCCTGCTTGCGGATAAAGGCGGAAAGACAAAAGGAATGGAGCGGCGCAGGGATATTATTAAGCGCTGGAAGAAGGGAGCGGATCTGGCAATTCTGGCCTGTGAATCTCAGGATAAGATCCATTATGCCATGCCGGTGCGGTGTATGCTGTACGATGGTGTTACCTATACAGATCAGATCCGTGAACTGCGCCGCAGATATGGAAAGAATCGTAAGGAGAAGGAGAGCCAGTCTTTGACGGCTGAGGAGTATCTGTCAGGATTTCGAAAAGACGATGTCATCTATCCGGTCATCACCCTGGTGTTTTATTATAATGAAAAGAAATGGGACGGTGCAGTAGATTTGTATGGAATGTTCGCCGATGACGGTGACAGGGAGATTACAGACGCATTGAGAAAATGTATTCCCAATTACAGGATGAACTTGATCGATGCAGGCCATATGGAAGAAGTATATCTGAAGAAATTCTCGGAAGATTTACAACAAGTACTGGGCATGTTAAAATATAGAAAACAAAAAAGGGAATTGCAGAAATATATACAAAAGAACGAAGCATATTTCAGCAGTGTAGATGTGGAGACCTATCAGGCACTGTGCAGCTTCTTAAATATGGAGAAGGGACTAAAGAAAGTGGAAGAACTGCAGAAGGAGGAGAAGATAAATATGTGTCAGGCAATGGAAGAATGGTATCAGGACGCAGTGGAAGAGGGGATAACCCTGGCAAAGACGATCTTCCGCCTATCGGCACAGGGAAGGTCGGAACAGGAGATTGCGGAGGAAACGGGAATCTCGCCGGGCGAAGTAAAGGCGATCCTCCAGTAAAGAGACAGAGGAACTTTTACCTGGATTTCACTTAAGCTTCATTCTTTTATCACAATTTTGTGTTAGGCTAATCTCAACAAAACTTATACAGATTGCGGAGGTTGATGATGATGCAGAAAGAGCGCAGAAGCCGAAAGAGAATCAAAGCAGATATGATGAGATCCTACTACATCATGGAATCAAAAGTAGACGCAAAAGCAAAAGAGATTTTTAAGAGAAAGCCTTATGCGGCCGTGCAGTAGCAGAGGCAGGAAAGAGGAATGTTCAGTCTTTCATTTTTTTACATAAGTTCATATGGATAAGAGTCGGATTCCCGGCTGTTTTGACTGGATGTGTCAGAACAGCCGGGAATTTTTGCGGATGGGGACAGGGGAAAATGCAAAAAGGGACAGGGCAAAACGCAGATGGGGACACCGGCAAACGCAATAGGGGACGTACACTTTTGCAAAAAGTGTACGTCCCCTATTGACATCCCCGTCTGCCTGAGATATACTTTGAAAGTCAAAATAATTGAAAGTCAAATCAATATAGGGGAATACTTATGACAGGAATCATATGTGGGACGGGGTCTTATGTACCGCCCTATTCAATGGACAACAATGATATCGCAAAACTAGTGGAGACCAGCGACGAGTGGATCCGGGAGAGGACCGGCGTGGTGCGGCGCCACATCATTGAGGAAGAGACTACGGTGTCGATGGCGGCTGAAGCCGGGCGTCTTGCGCTTGCGGATGCGGGCGTGGATGCGAAGGATGTGGATCTGATCCTGGTATCTACCATTTCTTCCAATGTAATCCTTCCCTGTGCGGCCTGCGAGGTGCAAAAGATACTGGGGGCGGATCATGCCACATGTTTCGACCTCAATGCGGCCTGTACCGGATTTTTGCTGGGGTATAACACGGCTGTGGCTTACCTGGAAAGCGGCGTGTACCAGACAGCTCTGGTGATCGGAAGTGAAAGCCTTTCCAATCTGACCAACTGGAGCGACCGGGGAACCTGCATCTTGTTTGGCGACGGGGCCGGAGCAGCGGTGATCCGTGCGGGAGAGGGCAGACATTATCTTCCGGTGACACATTCCAACGGGGCAAAGGGAGAAGCCCTGACCTGCAAAAGCCGTCATGATCATAATGGCCTGACAAGAAAACTGGAGCCGGAGAACATGGCAGCGTCGGAATATTCCATGCAGATGGACGGCCAGGCAGTGTTCAAATTTGCTGTAAGGAGTGTGCCGCAGGCGGTGGAAGAGGTGCTGGAGAAAAACCAGGTGGCGCAGGAAGACATTTCCTGTTACATCCTTCACCAGGCGAATCGGAGGATCGTAGAGGCCGTGGCAAAGCGGTTGGGAGAGCCTATTGAGAAATTCCCGATGAATCTTCAGGAATATGGCAATACCTCATCCGCCAGTATCCCGATCCTTCTGGATGAACTGAACCGTGACGGAAAGCTCGAAAAGGGGAGAAAAATCGTGATGGCAGGATTTGGAGCAGGCTTAAGCTGGGGCGCTTCCATCCTGGAGTGGAAATAAGGAAAGCGCAAAAAGGGAATAAACTGCTCCGGCAGTTTATCATAGAAATGAAAGAATAAAAAAGTATGAATGAAAGAGGAGACAAAGAAATGTTTGAAAAAATCAAAGAAATGGTGGCAGAAAATTTAGGAGTAGACGCAGGAAGCATCACAGAGGAGTCTTCCTTTAAGGACGACCTGGGAGCAGATTCCCTGGATCTTTTCGAGCTTGTAATGGCTCTGGAAGAAGAGTACGATATCGAGATCCCAACCGAGGATCTGGAGCAGATCGCAACTGTAGGCGACGTTATTTCCTATATTGAATCTCACAAAGAATAATTCAGAAACTTTAAAACTTAGAAAGAATGAAAAGCGGGGTTTGAAAGATGAAGACAGAAGTAACGAAATTATTAGGAATCGAATATCCAATCATCCAGGGAGGAATGGCCTGGGTGGCAGAATACCATTTGGCAGCAGCTGTATCGGAAGCTGGCGGCCTGGGACTGATCGGTGCGGCCAGCGCCCCGGCAGACTGGGTGAGAGATCAGATCCGTGAGGCGAAAAAGCTGACCGATAAGCCGTTCGGGGTCAACATCATGCTGATGAGCCCATATGCGGATGAGGTGGCAAAGGTCGTTGCAGAAGAGGGTGTAAAAGTTGTGACGACCGGAGCCGGCAATCCGGAGAAATATATGGCGATGTGGAAGGAAGCAGGCGTAAAGGTGATTCCGGTCGTTGCTTCTGTCGCCCTGGCAAAAAGGATGGAGCGCTGCGGAGCTGACGCCCTGGTGGCAGAAGGAAGCGAAGCAGGCGGACACATTGGAGAAAACACAACAATGGTACTGGTTCCGCAGGTAGTGGATGCAGTAAATATCCCGGTTATCGCCGCAGGCGGTATCGCAGACGGACGCGGGATTGCAGCAGCATTTATGCTGGGAGCACAAGGCGTGCAGATGGGAACGCATTTCGTAGTCACAGACGAATCCCAGGTGCATGAAAACTACAAAGAGAGGATCATCAAGGCGAAGGACATTGATTCCCGTGTGACAGGAAGAACCACCGGACATCCGGTACGGGCGCTTCGCAATGATATGACCAAGAAATACTTAGAATTGGAAAACAACGGTGCAAGCTTTGAAGAACTTGAGAAACTCACGCTTGGCGGATTAAGAAAAGCCGTAGTAGACGGTGATGTGAAGAACGGAAGCGTGATGGCAGGACAGATCGCAGGTATGGTAAAAGAGAGAATGTCCTGTAAAGAGCTGATTACAAAGCTGGTAAAAGAGACCGATGCATTGATAAAAGGAGCAGGTTTTTATGAGTAAGATCGCATTTATCTATCCCGGACAGGGAGCGCAGAAAGCAGGTATGGGAGCAGATTTTTATGAGAACTGCCCGTCCGCAAGAGAACTGTTTGACCAGGCAAGCGACGCACTGGGACTGGATATGAAGGCACTCTGTTTTGAGGAAAACGATAAACTGGACCTGACCGAATATACACAGGCGGCGCTGGTAACCACCACGCTTGCCATGACAAGAGTCGTAGAGGAGCACGGGATCCATGCAGATATGACCGCCGGATTAAGCCTGGGAGAATATTCTGCCATTGCGGCAGCAGGCGGGATGACGGAGATCGACGCCATCCGTCTGGTGAGAAAACGGGGGATCCTGATGCAGAACACCGTACCGGCAGGAGAAGGTGCCATGTGTGCGGTTATGGCCATGGATGCGGCGAAGATCGAGGAAGTGACAGAGCCCATCGACGGGGTGACGATCGCCAACTATAACTGCCCGGGACAGATTGTGATTACCGGGGAAAAGGCCGGTGTGGAAAAGGCAGCGGAGGCTTTAATGGAAGCAGGGGCAAAACGGACGGTGATGTTAAACGTCAGCGGACCGTTCCATTCGCCGATGTTAAAGCCGGCAGGAGAAGAGTTGATGAAGGAGCTTCAGGAGGTCAGCTTAAGTGAGCTTAAGATCCCGTATGTGACAAACGTGACGACAGAGATCATCTCTGATATCAGCCGGACCAAAGAGCTTTTGAAAGAGCAGGTCAGCTCTCCGGTGCGCTGGATGCAGAGCATGGAGGTTATGATCGCAGACGGCGTGGACACCTTCATTGAGATCGGACCTGGGCGTACCCTGGCCGGATTTATGAAGAAGATCAATAAAGAAGTGAAAGTATACAACATAGCAGCTCTTTCTGATATTGAAAAGGTGGCTGCGGAAATGGAGGCTTCATGTTAGCAGGAAAGGTAGCGCTGGTGACCGGCGCGTCCAGAGGGATCGGAAAGGCGATTGCCTGTAAGCTGGCCCGAGAAGGCGCAAAAGTCATCATCAATTATAACGGATCAAAAGAAAAAGCCGAGGCTGTAAAAAGTGAGATCGAGGCGGCAGGCGGACAGGCAGAAGTTTACCAGTGTGACGTGTCCGATTATACAGCCTGTGAAACCTTTATCCAGACGGTCATCAAAGAAGAGGGAAGTCTGGACATCCTGGTCAACAATGCCGGGATCACGAAGGACGGCCTGTTAATGAAAATGTCGGAAGAGGATTTTGATAAGGTGTTGGACACAAACCTGAAGGGTGCCTTCAATACCATCCGTTTTGCATCCAGACAGATGCTGAGGCAAAAAGGCGGACGGATCATCAATATGTCCTCCGTCGTAGGCGTCAGCGGCAATGCCGGGCAGGCCAATTACGCGGCTTCCAAGGCAGGCGTGATCGGGCTTACCAAAGCGGCGGCAAGAGAACTGGCATCCCGGGGAATTACGGTCAATGCCATCGCGCCGGGATTTATTGAGACCGATATGACAGACGTACTTTCCGATAAAGTGAAAGAAGCGTCCGAAGCGCAGATCCCGCTGGGACATTTCGGAAAGCCGGAGGATGTGGCGGCAGCAGCAGCATTTCTTGCGTCTGAAGAAGCCAGGTACATCACCGGACAGGTGCTGCACGTAGACGGAGGTATGGTCATGTAGCAGACCTAACGAACCTCTATATTTATGAAAGGATAGTTTCTATGAAAAGAAGAGTGGTAGTGACAGGGCTTGGCGCCGTTACCCCGATCGGAAATACGGTGGATGAGTTCTGGAACAGCATCAAGGAAGGAAAAGTCGGGATCGGAGAGATCACCAAATTCGATACGACAGACTATAAAGTAAAGATCGCTGCAGAAGTCAAAGGCTTTGTTGCAAAAGAGCGCATGGACTTCAAAGCGTCCAGACGTATGGAGCCGTTTTCTCAGTATGCGGTTGCGGCAGCAAAGGAAGCTTATGAGGACGCAGGGCTTGACATTTCCAAGGAAGATCCCTACCGGGCAGGCGTGATCATTGGATCCGGGATCGGAAGTCTTCAGGAAGTGGAGAAGGATTATGAAAAGATCATGACCAAGGGACCGTCAAAGGTGAATCCTTTGATGGTGCCGCTGATGATCTCTAATATGGCAGCAGGAAATGTGTCTATCCAGCTGGGATTTAAAGGGAAATGTACCAACGTGGTAACAGCCTGTGCTACAGGAACCAACTGTATCGGAGACGCTTTAAGAGCTATCCAGTACGGTGATGCGGATATCATTGCGGCCGGAGGTACCGAAAGCTGTATCTGTCCGACTGGAGTGGCAGGATTTACCAGCCTGACAGCGCTTTCCGCTTCTACGGATCCGCTTCGGGCATCCATTCCCTTTGACAAAGACAGAGACGGCTTTGTGCTGGGCGAAGGAGCCGGGGTGGTGATCCTGGAGGAACTGGAGCACGCAAAGGCAAGAGGAGCAAAGATCTATGCAGAGCTTGTGGGATACGGGGCTACCGGAGATGCCTACCACATTACATCTCCTGCAGAAGACGGCAGCGGCGCGGCCAAAGCGATGGAGCTTGCCATGGAAGAAGGGGGCATCGAGCCGTCTCAGGTAGACTATATCAATGCACACGGCACCAGTACCCATCATAATGACCTGTTTGAGACCAGAGCCATTAAACTGGCGCTGGGCGACGCGGCAAAGGATGTAGTGGTGAACTCCACCAAATCCATGATCGGTCATCTCCTTGGAGCGGCCGGCGGCGTAGAATTTATCGCCTGTGTCAAAACCATCCAGGATGGTTTCATCCACCAGACGATGGGAACACGCGAGGCAGATGAGGAATGTGATCTGAACTATGCCATCGGAGCGCCGGTAGAGAAAGACGTAAACTATGTACTGACCAATTCCTTAGGATTTGGCGGACATAATGCCACCCTGTTGTTAAAGAAATACGAAGGGTAGAAAGGATCTGGAAATATGGAATTTGAAAATCTTATCAAACTGATCAATGCCGTTTCAGATTCATCTCTGACCGGATTAAAGTATGAAGAAAATGGTGTAAAAATACAGCTGACAAAAAAGGAAGGCAAGGTTAAGGTGGTCTCTGCGCCGTCTATGCCGCAGATGTTTGCGCCTGGTTCCTTTCCGGCATCTGGATCCGCTTTGGCAGGAGAGATACCGGGAGGAGTGGAAACAGCAGGAGCAGAGACGCCGGAACAGATAACGGCTGATCCGTCTGCTGAGAAGGAGGGCAACATTGTCACATCCCCGCTGGTAGGAACCTTTTACGCAGCCCCGTCAGAGGATGCGGCCCCGTTCGTGTCAGTGGGTGACGCCGTAAAAAAAGGGCAGACACTTGCCATCGTGGAAGCTATGAAGCTGATGAACGAGATAGAGAGTGATTTTGACGGAAAAGTGGCAGAGATTCTGGTAGAGAACGGTCAGCCGGTAGAGTACGGCCAGCCGCTGTTCCGTATTGTATAGGGCGGCAGAGGAAATTGCCGTAGAGCAGGAGGAAAGTATGAAGCATTTAGACATCAACCAGATTAAAGAAATCATTCCCCACAGACATCCTTTTTTGTTGATCGACTATATTGAGGATTATGAGCCAGGACAGTATGCCGTGGGATATAAGTGTGTTTCTTACAGAGAAGAGTTTTTTGCAGGGCACTTTCCGCAGGAGCCGGTCATGCCGGGAGTTCTGACGGTAGAGGCACTGGCCCAGGTAGGTGCGGTGGCGATCTTAAGTATGGAAGAAAACCGCGGTAAGATCGCATATTTTGGCGGCATTAATAAATGTAAATTTAAAGGGAAGATCGTGCCGGGCGATAAAGTCCGCTTAGAGACAAAGATCATTAAGCAGAAAGGTCCTGTGGGAGTCGGCGAAGCTATCGCAAGCGTAGACGGAAAGACTGTTGTCAGCGCAGAACTGACCTTTATGATTGGATAGGTGGGGAAATCATGATAAAAAAAGTATTGATCGCAAACCGCGGAGAGATTGCAGTCCGCATCATCCGGGCATGCCGGGAAATGGGAATTGAAACAGTTGCTGTTTACTCTGAGGCAGACAAAGAAGCGCTCCATACCAAGCTGGCGGATGAAGCGGTCTGTATCGGGCCGGCGCCTTCTTCCGAGAGCTATCTGAGTATGGACAGGATATTAAGCGCTACGATCATCAGTGGAGCGGATGCCATCCACCCGGGATTTGGTTTCCTGTCAGAAAACAGTAAGTTTGCAGAGCTGTGTGAACAGTGCAATATTACCTTTATCGGGCCAAATTCCAGAGTGATCGCAAGCCTGGGGAATAAGCAGGAAGCAAGGAATACGATGATCGCCGCAGGCGTCCCTGTGATACCGGGAAGCAAGGAGCCCATTTACGATGTGGAAACCGGAGCAAAGGCCGCAGATGAGATCGGCTATCCGGTCATCATAAAGGCGGCCCTTGGCGGAGGCGGAAAAGGAATGCGAGTGGCGAATACTCCGGAAGAGTTTGCACAGAGCTTCCAGACCGCACAAAAAGAAAGCCAGATGGCTTTCGGCGATAATACCATGTATATCGAACATTTTGTACAGCGTCCCAGACATATCGAGTTTCAGATTCTGGCGGACAAATACGGAAATGTGATTCATTTAGGAGAGCGTGACTGCTCCATCCAAAGAAATCACCAGAAAATGATCGAGGAATCGCCGTCTCCGGCGCTTGATGAAAATCTGCGGGAAAAGATGGGGGAGGCAGCCGTAAAAGCGGCAAAGGCTTCTCATTATGAAAATGCGGGGACGATCGAATTTCTGCTGGAAAAGAACGGGAATTTTTATTTTATGGAAATGAATACCCGGATCCAGGTAGAGCACCCGGTAACCGAATGGGTGACCGGCATTGACCTGGTAAAGGAGCAGATCCGGATCGCTTCCGGAGAGGAGCTGTCCTACAGGCAGGAAGATGTGCATCTTTCCGGCCATGCGATTGAGTGCCGGATCAATGCGGAAAATCCGGCAAAGGGCTTCCGGCCGTCTCCGGGGACCATTACAGATATGTATCTGCCGGGTGGCAAGGGGATCCGGATCGATGCAGCTATTTACAGCGGATATACGATTCCGCCCTACTATGATTCTATGGTAGCAAAGCTGATCGTTTGGGCTAAGAACAGAAAGGAAGCTATCCGCAAAATGCAAAGCGCCTTGGGTGAGGTGATCATCGAAGGAATCGACACCAACGTAGATTACCAGTATGAAATCCTGAACCATCCGGATTACCGTTCTGGAAACGTTGACATTGAATTTATCGAAAGATTATAGACTGATTTAGAAGGTGAAGTCCTATGAAGCTAGATAATGTGTTTAAAAAGACCAGATTATCCTCTGCCAGAAAATCTTATATTGCGCTGAACCACAGAGGGCCGGAGGTGCCGGAAGGGCTTCTTCGGAAATGTAACAAATGCGGTGGCGCCATCATTGCCGAGGACGTAAAAAAGGGATATTATATCTGTCCAAAATGCGGAGGGTATTTCCGGGTTCATGCCTACCGCCGGATCGAGATGGTAGGAGACGAAGGAACCTTCGAGGAATGGGACAAAGGTCTTTGTACCCGTAACCCACTCCACTACAAAGGCTACGAAGAAAAAATCGCACATCTTCAGGAGAAAACCGGACTTGAGGAAGCTGTAGTCACCGGAAAAGTAAAGATCCAGGGGCAGGACACGGTGATCGGCGTCTGTGACGGCCGTTTCATGATGTCCAGCATGGGCGAGGTAGTCGGAGAAAAGATTACCAGAGCCGTGGAACGGGCGACCAGAGAAAAGCTGCCGGTGATTTTGTTTACCTGTTCCGGAGGAGCCAGGATGCAGGAGGGGATCGTTTCCCTGATGCAGATGGCAAAGACGTCAGCGGCGCTGAAACGCCACAGTGATGCAGGGCTTCTCTACGTAACGGTACTGACAGACCCAACGACCGGGGGCGTGACCGCAAGCTTTGCTATGCTGGGAGACATTATCCTGGCTGAGCCGGGAGCCCTCATCGGATTTGCAGGCCCAAGAGTCATCGAACAGACTATTGGACAGAAGCTTCCAAAAGGTTTCCAGCGGGCAGAATTCCTGGTGGAGCACGGATTTGTGGATGCCATCGTAGAAAGACCGAAGCTTCGGGAGACCCTGGGAGAAATCCTGCGGATGCACAGCAGGGACAGCGTTCTGGAGAGGACTCTGGAGGGTACTGCTTCTGAGGCGGCAGAAGCTGGTGAAAAGGAGCTGCCAGAAGGAGCAGGCAATGGTCAGGCGGGAGCATCGGATGCGCGGGATGGACTTAAGCTTCACAACCAGGTGGCAGAAGCCTGGGACCGGGTGCAGATCTCGCGGATGAAGGACCGGCCGGTGGGCAGCGATTATATCCACGCCTTATTTACGGACTTTATGGAATTTCACGGAGACCGCTATTACCGGGACGACCGTGCTATCATTGGAGGAATTGCTTATTTCCACGGCATGCCGGTGACGGTGATCGCCCAGGAAAAAGGGACGAATACGAAAGAAAATATTGAACATAACTTCGGCATGCCTTCGCCGGACGGTTACCGGAAGGCGCTCCGGCTGATGAAACAGGCGGAAAAATTCGGCCGCCCGGTAATCTGCTTTGTGGATACGCCGGGAGCCTTCTGCGGATTGGAAGCAGAGGAGCGGGGCCAGGGTGAAGCCATCGCAAGGAATCTGTTTGAAATGTCAGGCTTAACCGTTCCGGTGCTTTCTATCGTCATCGGTGAAGGGGGAAGCGGCGGAGCGCTTGCCATGGCAGTTGCCGATGAGGTGTGGATGCTGGAGAATTCCATTTATTCCATTCTGTCACCGGAAGGATTTGCAAGTATCCTGTGGAAAGACAGCAGCAAGGCAAAGGAAGCGGCAGAAGTAATGAAGCTGACTGCGGGAGACCTGTATGAGCTGGGTATGGTGGAGCATGTGTTCCTGGAGCCGTCCCATTATACAGTACAGAATCTGAAGGAAGTTACCCGGGAAATGGATGAAAAGATCCGGGAGTTTATCGGGCAATACGGAGCATTGACTGCGGAAGAAATTTCGGAGCGCAGATACCAGAGGTTCCGTCAGATGTAAACAGTAGGAGATTTATTTATGGATAGAAAACCATTGCGGATAGGAGAGAAAGTGGCACAGGTTCCCATTATCCAGGGAGGAATGGGAATCGGGATCAGCCTTGGCGGTCTTTCCGGTGCGGTGGCAAAGGAGGGCGGCATAGGGATTATCTCTGCCGCCCAAATTGGTTTCCGGGAGCCGGACTTTGATAAAAATCCCAAAAAGGCCAATCTAAGAGCCGTAAAAACTGAATATGAAAAGGCAAGAAGGATCGCTCCGGAAGGCCTGATCGGATTTAATATCATGGTCGCCATGCGGGGCTATGAGGATTACGTGCATGCGGCTGTTGATGCAGGTGCGGATCTGATCGTTTCCGGCGCAGGTCTTCCTACAGATCTTCCGAAGATCGTACAGGATTCGGATGTAAAGATTGCACCTATCGTGTCTACGGCCAAGTCAGCAGCCGTAATTTTAAAATACTGGGATCGAAAATACCACAGGATTCCGGATCTTCTGGTGATCGAAGGGCCAAAGGCCGGGGGGCATCTGGGATTTCAGCCGGAGGAGCTTGCGTTTTACCAGCAGGAACTGCCATGTGGCGGTGTGCCGGAGTGTGCTTCAAACAGTCGTGCGGTGCGTTATGACGAAGAGGTAAGAAAGATCCTTTCAGTTGTCAGAGATTATGAGGAGCGTTACGGAACAAAAATTCCCACGGCGCTTGGAGGCGGTATTTCAGACAGACAGGCGGCGGACCACGCATTTTCTCTTGGAGCAGATGCCATTCAGGTGGCAACGAGGTTTATCACTACAAAGGAATGTGATGCGGATATCCGGTATAAAAAAGCATATCTTCAGATAAAAGAAGAGGATGTAGTGATCACAAAAAGCCCGGTGGGGATGCCGGGACGGGCTATCAGGAACCGGTTTATCGAGCGGGTGGCGTCAGGCGAGAAGATTCCCCATACCCCCTGTCACGGATGTCTGCACAAATGTGATCCGGCCAATATCCCGTATTGTATCACGGATGCTTTGATCCATGCGGCCAAAGGAGAGCTTGATGAGGCGCTTCTGTTTTGCGGGGCAGACGCATGGAAGGCAGAACGGATGGAGACAGTAAAGGAAGTCATTGATTCTCTCGTGCCGGGAAGAGTATAATAAATGTAGGAATGAAAATGGCAGGTAAAAAGAGACGATAGAAAGAGGCAATCAAAATGAAGGATGCGTATGAATTGATCAACCACACATTAGTGAGTCTGATCAATGAGATCTGGGAGCTGGAGGAAAAGGCGATTATCACAGAAGAGTTTAAGGACCTTTCCAACAACGACATGCACGTGATTGAGGCCATCGGGCTGGGATCCGGAGGCAATATGTCCTCCATTGCAAAGAAACTGAATATTACGATGGGGTCTCTGACTACTGCCATGAATAGTCTGGTCAACAAAAAGTATGTAGAGCGCAGAAGAAGCGAAGAAGACCGCAGAGTCGTTTATGTAAAGCTGACTGCCAAAGGTGTGAGGGCCTACCGTCACCATGAGGATTATCACCGCCAGATGACCCGGGCCATCCTGGACAAGCTGGATGAGAATGAGCTGCCGGTGCTTCTTAAGACTTTGGACGCGCTGGAGGAATTCTTTACCGGCTACAGCCAGAAGGAGGCAGAAAATGTACGAGGAAGAGATCAAAAGGTTGAAGGGAATCATTGATGACAGTAAAAGCATAGTATTTTTTGGAGGGGCAGGGGTGTCCACGGAAAGCGGGATCCCGGATTTCAGGAGCGAGGACGGCCTGTACCGGCAGAAATACAGTTATCCGCCGGAGGAGATTATCAGCCACACCTTTTTTGTACGGAATCCAGAGGTGTTTTTTGAATTTTACAAGGATAAGATGATGGCGCTGGACGCAAAGCCAAATCCCGCCCACCAGGCACTGGCAAGGCTTGAGCAGGAAGGGAAACTTACCGCCGTTATCACTCAGAACATTGATGGGCTTCATCAGGCGGCAGGCAGTAAAAACGTGCTGGAGCTCCACGGCAGCATCCATCGCAACTACTGTCAGAAATGTGGCAAATTTTACGACGCCGCTTATGTGAAGGCATCAAAGGGGATTCCACGCTGCGAGTGCGGCGGCGTGATCAAGCCGGATGTGGTGCTCTATGAAGAAGGACTGGATCAGGATGTGATCCGCCAGAGCGTTTACGCCATCGCAAATGCAGATACTCTGATCATCGGCGGCACTTCACTGGCAGTCTATCCGGCAGCCAGCTTCATCGATTACTTCCGTGGCCGTCATCTGGTAGTCATCAACAAAGGCACCACGGCAAGAGAAGTAGGGGCGGAGCTTGTGATCGCGGCGCCGATCGGCGAAGTGTTGGGGGCAGTATAAATGGGGACGTACACTTTTTGCAAAAGTGTACGTCCCCATTTGCATTTGCCGGTGTCCCCATCTGCGTTTTGCCCTGTCCCCATTTGCATTTGTCCCTGTCCCCGATGGAAGTGAGCGTGACTTTGTCACGGAGAAAAGCAGAGGGTGTGTTATACTGAAACCATCAGAACAATAGTTGATAGATAAAGTATTTCATAAGCAGAGATTTAGGAGGGAACAGGTAATGAAGTTATTTTCAAAAGGACCAGAGAAATCGATTCAGGAATATATTTCGGAGGCGAAGAAGAGGGAAGGGAGTATCTTTTTGGATGTGCGTACTCCGGAGGAATATAAAGAGGGTCATATCGAGGGCAGCATCAACCTTCCGCTGCATGAGCTAAAGAAGATAGGCTCGGTGATTCCGGATCAGGAAGCCCCTGTTTATGTTTACTGCCTCAGCGGGGCGAGAAGCCGGCGCTCGGCAGCGCTTATGGGGCATATGGGCTACTTGGATGTGACGGATATGGGAGGGTTGCTGGGGCAAAAAGTAAAGCTGGTCAGGTAAGACTCTGACCAGCTTAATGCACTAACTTTCGAAGGGACGGATGCGGTAGGTTACGCCAAGATCCTGGCAGATCCTGCGGCACTGCTCCTCTTCATCCGAAGTGAGAGTAGTGGAAACCGTGGTCAGCACAACATTTGGAACATACTTTTTGCTGTTCCGTGCAAATTCCAGCATAGCATTGTGAGAGATTTCGCCGAACCTGGGGCGTACGAGCCGGTAATATTTTTGCGGATCCGGTGTATTCAGACTGATGGAAAGGGTATCGATCAGGCCTTCGAAGGAAGGTGTAATGTCTCGCCCATGGATGAGATTTCCCAGTCCGTTTGTGTTGATGCGGATTGGCTTTTCCCAATGTTCTTTGATGAAATGTGCTGTTTTTAATAAAACGTCTAATGCTTCTGTGGGCTCACCGAATCCGCAGAATACAATCTCATGGTAACGGTCCATGTCAAAATTCTCAAATTCTGCCGCTACTTCTTCAAAAGAAGGCTCGTGCTCCAGCCACAGGGAATCGGAGGTTCCCATATCTTCCCGGTTCTGCCTCAGGCAGAAGGTGCAGGAACATGGGCAGCGGTTGGTCAGATTGATATAAAGATTATCATGTAGTTCATATAAAATCGTCATAGCTGTATGTTTCATAGGAAAAACTCCTTTCTAATTTCTATCATACAGCGAATCTGTCTTTTCTCAAATACCCAGTTTTGGCTTTGTAAGCCATACCAGATCACATGTGTCTGGCGGGCAGTCAGCGCTGGAAGATCTGGATGCTTCGCTCTAAAATCCCCTGCATATAGGCAATGGCTGTTCCATAATTCGTGATGGGAATCTGGGCGTCCTCGGCGCAGCGGATCCGGTACTTCATTTCCCGTTCATTTAGCATGCAGCCGCCGCAGTGGATGATCATCCGGAAGCGGTCGAGCGCGGCGGGAAATTCGGTCCCGCTGGTAAACTCAAAATTTAGTTGCTTGCCGGTATGCGCCCGGATCCAGCGGGGAAGTTTAACTGTGCCAATATCATCGCATTGACGGTGATGGGTACAGCCTTCCGAAATCAGAATAGTATCGCCGTCCTGCAGCCGGTCCAGCATGCGGGCGCCGTTTACCAGAGTGTCCAGGTTTCCCTTGTAGCGGGCAAACAGGATGGAGAAGGATGTCAAAGGAATGTCCGTTGGAGTATCGGCTGACACCTTTGCAAATGCCTGGCTGTCCGTAATGACAAGAGAGGGCTTTCGGCCCAGCGTCTGCAGCACGTTTTTCAGCTCATTTTCTTTTACGACCACCGAGACTGCGTCTGAATCCAGAATGTCGCGGATCGTCTGCTGCTGCGGCAGAATCAGGCGGCCTTTTGGCGCGGCTTTGTCAATGGGGACGACGAGGACGACAAAATCCGAAGGCTGGATCAGGTCTCCGACAATGGGACGGGCCGGGCCTTCTGCCGGCGCCAGGGCGGCAATGCGTTCTTTTAGCTGGTAAATGTCGTCGGCTGTGCCGGAAGGAGCGGCCGCGCTGACCCACAGGACAGACGCAGGATCTACCTGGTACTCGTCTTGCATCTGCGAGAGGACAGGAGTTTGCGTTTTGACCAGATCTGCTTTATTCAGCACGATGAGATAAGGAATCTCCTTTGCCCGGATACGCTCCAGGATTTTGACGTCCTCTTTCGTCATGCCGATCGTTCCATCGACCACCAGAACAGCAATGTCCGTTTTGTTCAGCATCTGATAGGCCTTTTGGATCCGGAGCTCACCCAGAGCCCCCTCGTCGTCAAGCCCCGGCGTGTCAATGATAACAACGGGGCCTAAAGGCAGAAGTTCCATGGATTTTAATACTGGATCCGTGGTGGTGCCCTTGACATCTGAGACAATGGCAAGACTTTGGCCCGTCATGGCATTGATCAGGCTGGACTTGCCTGCATTGCGTTTCCCGAAGATACCGATGTGAGTCCGCTCAGAAGAAGGAGTAGAATTTAAACTCATGAGAAGAACCTCCTTGTGGATAAAATGTGGATAGTGTGGATAACTTTTCATTGGGGACGGGGGATTTCTGAAAATCCCCCGTCCCCAATGCTAGAAGCGAAAGTCTCTTCTGTTGTTTTCCCGAATTAACCGTAAGTTTTCCACAACGACTGCCCGGGCTTTTTCGTTGGGCACGTTCAGCACCTCTTTGTCGATGAGCCGGTCTCCGATGGCTTTGGTCTCCGGAGAGGCATAATCCATCAGGTATTCTTCCAGGGTCATCAGTGCATTTGGATGGCAGCAGTTCTGGATCTGGCCGCTCTTGCACAGGGACATGAAACGGTCGCCGGTGCGGCCTTCCCGGTAGCAGGCGGTACAGAAGCTGGGGATGTAATCCATCTCCATGAGCCAGCGTACGACCTCATCCAGGGTACGGGTGTCGATAACGTCGAACTGCTCAGAACGCTCGTCTTCCGGTTCGGGTTCGCAGTAGCCGCCCACGCTGGTGCGGGAGCCGCCGCTGATCTGAGAGATGCCAAGATGGAGGACTCGCTCCCGCACCTTCTGGCTTTCCCGGGTAGAAATGATCATGCCGGTGTAAGGTACGGCGATCCGGATACAGGCAACGATCTTGGCAAAGGTATCATCGTCAATGCCGTTGGTAAATGCACTGGCGTCAATGTCATCTGCATTGCGGAGCCTGGGCACGCTGATGGTGTGCGGGCCTACGCCAAACGCAGCCTCCAGATGCTCGGCGTGCATGAGAAGTCCGGCAAACTCATAGCGGTATTTGTCCAGACCAAAGAGAACGCCTAAGCCCACATCGTCGATGCCGCCTTCCATAGCGCGGTCCATGGCCTCTGTATGATAATCATAGTTGTGCTTTGGCCCTGTGGGATGCAGCTCCAGATAGCTTTCCTTGTGGTAGGTCTCCTGGAACAGAATATAGGTGCCGATACCCGCTTCTTTTAAGAGACGGTAATCGTCTACAGTGGTGGCGGCAATGTTGATATTTACCCGGCGGATCGCACCATTTTTGTGTTTAATGCTGTAGATGGTGTTGATACAGTCCAGATAATATTCCATGGTATTGTGGACCGGATCCTCGCCGGCTTCCAGGGCCAGTCTTTTATGTCCCATATCCTGCAGGGCAATGACCTCCCGGCGGATATCCTCCTGGCTCAGCTTTTTACGGGGAATGTGTTTGTTCTTTAAGTGGTAAGGACAGTAAGTGCAGCCGTTGATGCAGTAGTTGGAAAGATACAGCGGCGCAAATAATACAATCCGGTTTCCGTAAAAATCTTTTTTGATCTGTTCCGCCAGACGGAAGATTTTTTCATTCATCTCAGGATCCTGACAGGCAAGGAGTACGGACGCCTCCCGGTGGGAAAGCCCTTTGCGTTTTGCGGCTTTTTCAATGAGAGACTCGATCAGCGGCAGATTATCCTTGTTTTCATCTGCGTAGGCCAGTGTCTCCATAATTTCTTCGTGATTGATAAAATCATCGGCGTGTTTTGAATTTACATCGTACATGATACAAATCCTCCTTATATTTATAAACTAAAAATGTATTTCAAATTTACATCCGGGAGTCGCCCCGGTCTGTTACGATCTGGTATCCGATGGCGCACATCCGGTCCTTCAGCTCCTGTATGCCGGCCGCTGCCTCGGCTCCGGTGCAAAGCTTGTTATCGTAAAGCGTATAATTTTCCCGCACATTGGCAGGGGAAAGATTGGGCATGATGACATTGGCACCAGAAAGGATGCCAAGCTCCCGCCCGTTTGGTGCGATGGTGCCAAGCGCCGTGGTGGCGGGCAGCAGGACTTTTGGAAGGAGAAGGCGGATCAGCCCTAAAAGAAACAGCGTTTCTTCAAGTGTTCCGGCGGGTTCCCCCGCAAATGGGGTGGCATGATGGGGGATGAAAGGTCCGATTCCTACCATATGGGGCTTCAGTTTTTCCAGAAATAAAAGGTCTTCGGCCAGGTATTCCGGCGTCTGCCCGGGAGCGCCCACCATAAATCCGGCGCCTACCTGATAGCCGATATCCTTCAGAGTCCAGAGGCATTTCTGGCGGGAAGCAGCTGTCAGGGATGAAGGGTGGAGCAAGGAATAGTGGGCAGCACTAAATGTTTCATGCCGCAGAAGATATCGGTCCGCCCCGGCCTGAAAGAGTGCCTGGTAGCTCTCCTTCGAACGCTCTCCGATGGAAAGCGTCACAGCGCAGTCAGGAAAACGGGACTTGATGGCGCCGACGATGCGGACCATCCGTTCGTCTGTAAACCAGCCATCCTCGCCGCCCTGGAGGACAAATGTCCGAAAACCAAGGGCATATCCGGCGCTGCAGCAGGAAAGAATCTGTTCCTCGCCAAGACGGTAGCGCATAACCCCCGCATTGCTTTTTCGTATTCCGCAGTAATAGCAGTCATTTTTACAATAATTTGTAAATTCAATGAGACCGCGGATATAGACGTCATGGCCGTAATGTTGGTGCCGTTCCTTTCTTGCCAGTGAAAATACATATTCGGCAAGAATGTCTGTGCGTCCGCGGATCAGTGCGGCCCATTCTTCTTTCTCCAGATGCCGTGTGTTTTGTAATTTTTGAACCAACTGTTGTAAATCGTCCATAGACCGCCTCCTAAAACCGCAAAAAGACCTGGTGCGTGAAAGCACCAGGTCTTAAGGTCTGAAAGAAAGCCGTCTTTCGCCTGTAAAAGGCAAAATGACTGCCGAATCATCGATCTATCCAAGCGCCTTCTCACGCAGGTGTGACCCTTTGTGGTCAGTACGTTATTGAATAAATTATATCATAAGGCAGATAAGCCGACAATCAAAGATTATATTTTCACAATGTCCGGAACTAGCCCCGCAGAGAAGCGATCAGCCGCTTGGGCTTTAAGAGCAGATCCAGCCCGTCATTTATGGAAGTAACGCACACATCCGCGTCAGAGAGTAGACGGCCATGAGCGCCTTCCGGGCCGATGACCGCTACAGACAGTGCGGCGTCCCGGCACATCAAAAGATCATTTCGCCCGTTTCCCATGGCGGCGCAGGAATCCTCGCCCAGCTCCCGGAGAATCCGGTGCTTTTCCTGCATGGCGGCTCCGGTGGGAAATGTGCGGATTGTCACCGGAAGATCTGCGCATATTTGGGCGGCAGTGCCATGAGTATCCGCCGTCAGCACGTAGATATCAACTTCTTCCGAAAGCCTCCGGAGTTGTTTCCTGACCGGCTCCGGGATTTCTCCGTCCAGTGCGATCGTTCCGTTATAATCCAATAGCAGATTTTGAAGACAAAGTGTCCGGTATCCAGGTATTTCGATTGTTATCATAAGCTTTACCGCCTCCTGTTTTCGATTTCCTGCCACCACCTTATCATAATCACTGGATTCCCGCAAGCAAACTGTGCTATGATAAGACACAGATTGACGAAAAGAGGGCAGAAGAAAAATGGAAATCACGCAGGTGACTCACGAATTTAAGCCAATATTTGATGAAACATCCCGGGTGCTGATGCTGGGGACCATGCCGTCACCTAAGTCCCGGGAGGTTGGGTTCTATTACGGCCATCCAAGGAACCGTTTCTGGAAGGTGGTATCCGCTGTCTGCGGAGAACCCTATCCGGAGACGAAAGAAGAGAAAATCGCATTTGCCCTCCGGAACCATATTGCCGTGTGGGACGTGCTGGCTTCCTGTGAGATCAGGGGCGCGGAGGACGGCAGTATCCGCAATCCAGTTCCCAACGACATGGATGTGATCTTAAAGCATGCGAACATCCAGGCTGTATTTGCCACAGGAGCAAAGGCAGCACAACTTTATAAAAGGCATTGCTATCCGAAAACCGGTATCCCGGCAGTCTGCCTGCCATCCACCAGCCCTGCCAACTGCCGGACGTCCTATGAAGAACTGTGTGAGGCGTATAGAGCGATCCTTCCATATATAAAGAAGGACAAAACTATGAAATAAAATTTGGAAAGGGAAACCATGACAAGAGAAGAAAAAATAGACTGGCTGATCCAGTATCTGAAAAAAGAGAACGCCGGTTATGCGGCAATCCAGGAACCGGTGAACCTTGTGGAAAAACGCCGGCTTCTGCGGAGTCTGATGAATGTGCGCTGGCCGATGGAAGCGTCTGACAAGTTTTATGAAATCCAGGATGCGCTTCTGAAGGAAGAGCTGGCGGAAAAAGGAATCGTAGATGCAGACAGTCTTCCGACCGTGGCAGAGCAGTATCCGGAGGCAGAGCTTCGAAATCCTGACCGCATCTGCCTTTGGCAGGGGGATATCACCAGGATTCGGGCAGACGCCATCGTTAACGCAGCCAACAGTGAGATGCTAGGATGCTTCGTTCCCTGCCACGGCTGTATTGACAATGCCATCCATTCCGCCGCAGGAATCCAGCTTCGCAATGAATGTGCTGAATTAATGGAAGCGCAGGGAAGAGAAGAGCCTGTCGGAAAAGCAAAGATCACCGGCGGTTACAACTTGCCGGCAAAGCACGTGATCCATACCGTCGGGCCCATCGTAGGAATGCAGGTCACCAGACAGCAGGAAGAGGAGCTTCGTTCCTGCTACTTAAATTGTCTGCGCCTGGCAGAAAAGAATCAGCTTTCTTCCATTGCTTTTTGCTGCATCTCCACTGGAGAATTCCATTTCCCCAATAAGCTGGCGGCAAAGATTGCTGTGGAAAATGTGGATAAGTACCTGATAAAATCGGGGATAAAACGGGTGATATTTAATGTGTTTAAAGATGAAGACTATCACCTGTACACAAAAAAGTTTCTGGGGACGGGGGATTTCTAGAAATCCCCCGTCCCCAATGAAAGTCAAGGAAAGGAATGTGGATAATTTGTGGATAACCTTATTTTCAGCTTAAATGCGACGATTCCGGTGTTTTTACTAATGGTTCTGGGACTTGTGTTCCGCAGGATCGGATGGATTGACGAGGCGTTTGCTTCGAAATTGAATCAGTTTGTGTTCCGGGTGCCGCTGCCGCTTTTGGTGTTTGAGGATCTGGCGACGGTGGATTTTTCTCAGATCTGGAACGTAAAGTTTGTGTTGTTCTGCTTTGTGGCAACACTTCTTTCGATTCTGCTATGTGCGGGGATTTCCATGCTTTGGAAGGATCGGGCGATCCGCGGTGAATTTATTCAGGCCTCTTACCGCAGCAGCGCGGCGCTTCTTGGGATTGCATTTATCCAGAATATTTATGGTTCGGCAGGGATGGGGCCGTTGATGATCATCGGAAGCGTACCGCTCTACAATATGATGGCTGTGGTGGTGCTGTCCGTGTTCCGGCCGGGGCAGCAAGGCCTCGATAAAACAGTGGTAAAAAGAACAATGACTGGAATTGTGACCAATCCGATCATTTTGGGAATCGTGGCCGGCCTTCTGTGGTCAGCGCTTGGGCTGCCGCTCTCTGGTATCCCAGGAAAGACTATCGGAAATATCGCCAGTATGGCGACGCCCCTGGGGCTGATGGCCATGGGCGCCTCCTTTGATATCCAGAAAGCGGTGCAGAAAGGGCGGCCGGCGATCGTAGCATCTGTTATGAAACTTGTCGGTTTCTGCGTGATCTTTCTGCCTGTGGCCATAGCATTTGGCTTCCGGGAGGAAGAGCTGGTGGCGATCCTGGTGATGCTGGGATCGGCAACGACGGTCAGCTGTTATGTTATGGCAAGGAATATGGGGCATGAGGGAGTGCTGACCTCCAGCACTGTCATGCTGACCACGCTGTTCAGTGCGTTTACCCTGACCGGCTGGCTGTTCCTGCTAAGAAGCGCGGGCCTGATCTAGAAAAGAGCAGGCAGCCTGAAAATGCGCGAGCCTGATTTAGAAACATCAGGCAGCCTGAAAATGCGAAGGATCGGTATGGAAAATAGCAGGCAGCCTAGAGAAGCGGGGCAGTCAGTTCGATTTGCCTTACGGGCAGCTCAGGATCCTGGAGGCGTTCCAGGACAAATTCTCCGGCCTTTCGCCCCAGATCCTGATAGGGCATCTGGATCCGGATCATGTCGATATTCAGAAAATCCGGATTGTGATAGCCGGCGACGATCATATCCTTCCCCGGCTGCTTTCCATGCTCCAGAAGATAAGAAAGACAGCCCCTCGTCATACTGTTGCTGACGATCAGGATGGCAGTGCAGCCGGCTTCGTCCAGCTGTCTGGCAAAAGCATAGCCGTCATCATGCATGGAGGAAGCATAAAAGATCAGCGACTCATCGGGCCCGATTCCTGCGGTATCAAGGGAAGTGCGGTAGGCCAGGACGCGGTCCGCCGTGGTGCTGAGCCAGGGAAGTCCCGCGATGCAGCCGATCCGGCGGTGTCCTTTCTCAGTCAGCCCCTTGATAGCCTTCCGGATCGCAGGAGTGTCAGATTCCGTTACCGTATCGTGGGGGCAGTTTCTGAGCTTCCGGTCAAAGAAGACGACCGGGATATCGCCGGGAATGAAAGGCTTTAAATCTTGATAGTCCTGAAATGCAGAGGCCAGGATGACTCCATCGGCGCTTCCCTTGGAAATATATCTCAAAATCTGTGCTTCTCGCTCTCTCGTTTCCTCCGTGCTTGCGATCATCAAAGTATAATTATGCTGGTTCAGGACGCTTTCGATCTCATGGATGACACAGGCAAAAAAGGGATTAGAAATATCCGGGACCACCACTGCGATGGCGTTTGTTTTTCCGGTCTTAAAAATCTGCGCCCGGGAATTAAGCTGAAAGTCCAGGGCCTCGATAGCTTCGCTGATCCGCTGCTGCGTCTGTGCAGAAACAGTGCCGGTATGATTGAGCATCCGGGAAACGGTGGCGGTGGAAACCCCGGCATATTTAGCCACATCTTTGATCGTTGCTTTCATAACATTCCTCCACGTTTAAAACTTCATTCACATTACAAGAAACTTAATATTCATTATAGCAATATCGCTTGACAAACTCAACGTTTGTGCTATGATAAAACCATAAAATGTAAACGTTTACACAACTAAGCAGCAAGAAAAACAGACAACGAAATAGCAAAGCAAGAAGCAAGGCGAACAACAGAGTAGGAAACAAGGCGAGGAGCCAGGAGAAAACGACAAAAAGCCCAGGAGGTGAAGATATGTACTGGAAGGAGCATTATACCACCCGGACAGCCAGAAGCTACGACGGGTACGATACGATTTACAACAACGAATCTCGGCTGGATTTTCCAGAGCTGCTGGATCATATGGAGGCGTTTACGAGGGTGTATCAGGCATGTGAAAATGATCCGCCAGCGATCCGGGAAGCAAAATGCTTTGACGCACAGTATCCGCAGATGCTGCTTGGCATCATGCCAAACGATCTTTTTTGCGGGAGAGCCGATATTTTCCCACTGGGGATGAATGCCCAGTATATCAACAGTGAATGGGGATTCGTGATGAATTTCCAGTGGTTTGAAGAAAAAATCCAGGATCCGGATGTGGACGAAAAGGATCGGAGGCGGCTGAAGGAACTTCGGGATTTCTGGAGCGACCATACATCTACCAGAAGATTCCTGGCAGAAATGGATCCGGAGGATAAGATCTACATGGTTACCGGAGGCGTCACGGACGGCAGGACGCTTGATCTGGAGGGACAGCCTCATGCGGCCTCTGCACTCCAGAGGGTGGCAGGGATCTTCCTGGATTATGAAAAGCTTTTGTCCCTGGGGCTTCCAGGGCTTCACAGGCTGGTTGATGAAAAAGAAAAGAAGCACCCGGAAAATGATCCGGATTTTTACGAAGGGATCCGGATGTCTCTAAGAACCGTGGAAAAGGTGCTCCTTTGGTATGCAGGACAGGCTCATGAGCTTGCGAAAATGGACGGGACAGATCCGGTACGCATAGAAGAGTTAAAAGAGATGGAGAGGATTTGCCGGAAACTGGTGGAGAAAAAGCCAGAGACCTTCCGGGAAGCAATTCAGCTGGTCATCATCTATACACTTCTGGACGGTGCCAGGGAGTGGGGCAGGATGGATGATTATCTGGGACCCTACTATGTGCGGGACAAAGAGAACGGCGTGCTGGATGACGAGGAAGCCATCCGTCTTCTGACCAGCTTCTGGCGGCTGATGATCGTCAAGGAGCAGGTAACAGATGACCGGGTGATCATCGGCGGACTGGGAAGAAAACATCCGAAAGAGGCAGATCAGCTGGCCATGGTCATTATGGAAGTGTCCAGACGCGTGCGGGACATTGTGCCCCAGCTGACTCTAAGGATGTATCAGGGCATGGATCTAAAGCTTTATCAGAAGGCGTTGGACTGTCTGGGTGAAGGAGTGACTTACCCCATGCTCTATCAGGATGAAAACATCATTCCGGGGATCCAGAAGGTATTCGGAATCAGCTATGAGGAAGCGCTGGGGTGGATGCCGCTTGGCTGCGGAGAATTTACCATTGACCACCGGATCATTGCAAGCCCCAACTCGATCCTGAATCTGCCTAATGTACTGTGGGGAACCATAAACGGCGGTTATGATTCGACAGGGCAGTATCGTCTTACGCCCAATAACACGACGCTGGCAGACTATGAAAGCTTTGAAGAATTATGGCAGGCATACTGCAGAAATATTGAATTTCTTTCTGATGTCAGCGCCAGGAATCACTCCCGGGGCTATGCGATCATTGCCGGCGATATGTCCCTGAACCTACATAATCTTTTGTATGATGGCTGCCTGGATGCAGGGAAAAGTGTGATCAGCGGCGGAACCGTGAAATGTGGCGGAAGTGACGAGATTTATGGACTGGTCACCTGTTCGGATTCGCTTTATGCCATCAAAAAATGTGTGTATGACGAGCAGAAGATCTCCAAAGAGATACTTCTTGCTGCGCTGAAAGCGGATTTTAACGGATATGAAGAAGTCAGAACCATGCTCCTAGATGTGGACAAATTTGGAAACGACCTGGATGGACCGGATGAAATGATGCAGGCAGTACATGAGCAGGTCAGCTTTGCTACCATGGCACTTTCTGGAAAATATTTCGGACTGGACTGCTTTGGCATGGTAAATATCAATAACAGAGACAATGCCACTCATGGCAGGTATACAGGAGCCACGCCGGATGGACGCAGGGCGGGGACCTATCTTTCCAATGCGAATAATCCCACCTCCGGCATGGATAAAAACGGTGTGACGGCATTTATCAATTCCCTGTTAAAGGCAAGGAATGACATTCATTTTGGTGTAGTACAGAATATGAAGTTCTCGAAGGACACCTTTAACCGGATGCGTGATACCGTGATCATTCCGGTGCTGGATTCTTATTTTGGCCGGGGCGGAACACAGGCCATGATCAATGTGCTGGGACGGGAAGATCTGGAAAACGCCAGAAAAGAACCGGAAAAATATGCGAATCTTATCGTGCGGGTAGGTGGTTTCAGTGCCAGATATGTTGAGCTTTCGGACGAAGTGCAGCTGGATATCTTAAATCGAACGCTGAATTAATCCTAGTATCTGAATCCGCGGACAGAAGCATATGAAAAAGTGAACGGGAGGGATTGTACATGTCCAAGCTTACTATATTTGACCTGCAAAGATTTGCCCTCCATGACGGGCCAGGTATCCGGACGACCGTGTTTCTGAAGGGCTGTCCTTTGGACTGTATCTGGTGCCATAATCCGGAGTCAAAAAGCATGGCGCCCCAGCTTGGATTTCTAGCCAAAAACTGTACGGGATGCAGACGCTGTGCGGCGGTCTGTAAAGAGAAAGTTCACTTCATCGGGAACACGAGAGAGCATAAAGTAGCGTTTGAAAAGTGTCAGGGATGCGGATCCTGTGTGAAAGCATGTCCCGGCCATGCACTGAAACTTTATGGAGAAGAGAAGGCGCCGGAGGAGATTCTGGAAATCGTACGAAAAGACCGGGATTTTTACGAGAGAAGCGGCGGGGGACTGACGGTAAGCGGCGGAGAGCCCATGATGCAGTTTGAAGGATTAAAGGAACTTCTTAACAAGGCAAAGAAAGAGGGATTCCATGTCTGTCTGGATACCTGCGGGCAGGCGGCGGAGAAACAATACAGAGAAATCTCCGAGGTTGTAGACATATTCCTCTTTGATTATAAGCTGACAGATCCGGAAGCGCACAGGCGGTATACCGGTGTGGGGAACGAAAGAATCCTTGAAAATCTTCAGATGCTCTGTGAAACCGGACAGGACGTGTACCTAAGATGTCCGATCATTCCGGGGATCAATGACAATGAGGAGCATTACCAGGCGATTGCAGAGTTTTCCCGGAAATATCAAAAGATCCGCAAGGTGAACCTGATGATGTATCATGACATGGCAAAAGGAAAGGCACAGCAGATCGGAAAAAACTACGGGCTTAAGGAAGTCCGGACGATAGAAGAAGCAAGAAAAAAGGAAATTTACCAGAAGGTGGCGGAACTTGGATGCCGGAATCTGGAAGAAAGTTAACTGGAAAAGTTCACTGAAAGAATGTCATGAAAGGAGCGTGGAATGGCCATGAAAGCAGCCGTTTTTTATGAGCCAGGGAAAATTGTTGTAGAGGAGCATCCGTACCGGAAGCCGGGGAAAGGAGAAGTGCTGATCCAGGTCAAGGCGGCGGGTGTCTGTGGAACGGACATCCATATCTATGACGGTGCAAAAGGCGCATCGGAATGCTACCCGCCGGTGGTGCTGGGACATGAGTTTGCCGGTGTTGTGGCAGAAATAGGAGAGGGAGTGACAAGATGCGGCGTGGGGGATCATGTAACGGTAGATCCCAGCATCCTCTGTGGAAGATGCTATGAGTGCCAGGTGGGAACACCGCATTTCTGTCAGGATTACTCGGCCACCGGAGTCACTTATGACGGAGCATTTGCAGAGTACTGTGTCGTAGAAGAAAAGCAGGTGTTTCAACTGAAGAAGGATGTCAGTTTTGAGGAAGCGGCCATGTGTGAGCCAGTGGGATGTTGTCTTCACGGAATCGATCAGGCGAAGATCAAGACAGGAGATGTGGTGGTGATCATCGGCGGAGGAACCATTGGTGCGATCATGCTCCAGCTTGCCAGAATGGCAGGGGCGGCCGTTCTGATTCTGTCCGAACCGGATGAACATAAGCGGCAAAGAGCCCTTGAGCTTGGAGCAGACCTGGTCTTTGATCCATTGCAGGAAGAGTTTCAGGAGGTGCTGAAAAAGAATCAGATTCGCAAGGCAAATGTGGTGATCGAGTGTGTAGGCAGCAGGGCTACTATGATGGACGCACTTAAGTTTGCAGGCCAGGGAACCCATGTGGTGTGGTTCGGATTGACAGAGCCGGACTGCGAGATCCCGGTGAAGCCCTATGAGATCTTCCAGAAGGAGATCACCATTACCGCTTCCTATGTCAATCCTTTTACTCACGGCAGAGCCGCTGATATCGTGAACAGCGGGAAACTGAAACTGTCAGAGCTGATCTCAGAACGGCTTTCCCTGGATGAGATTCAGAAGGCCTTTGAAATCCGCGGGAAAAACGGAAAGATGATGATCTTCCCGTAGACAACTGTCTCCCCAGATTTTTCAGCGGATTATTTCTCTTTTAGGCTCCGGCCGAGGGCACGCGCTTCCTCCAGGTAAGCCGAGCCCTCGATATCGGCGGGCGTGTACATGCCGATGGCGTTCACTTCCCCTGCGTTTTCCCAATGCAGGTAATGACAGACAGCATGATAATGTGCATCCAGGGCATCTAAGGCCCAGGAATCCGTATCTCCGCAGGCTGCCAGCAGCACTGCCTGCTTTTTCTGCGCCCGGAGGACCTGATTATTGGCAAAAAAACGGTCGATAGCCATTTTAATCTGTGCGCTCATGCCAAAATAATAGAGAGGAGTGGAAAAGACCACGCAGTCGGCCATAAGAAGCAGTGGATTCAGCTTCTCCATACCGTCCTTGTAGACGCAGCCATCCCCGGTATTCCGGCAGTGGTTACAGCCAAGGCAGGGGTGGAGATCCTCTTTTGCGGTATGAAAGGTATCCACGGTATGGCCTGCACTCAAGGCGCCTTCTGCAAAAGCCTTCCGCAGAAGAGAGGTGGTTCCGTTTGGATGGGGACTTCCGTCCAGGATCAGTATTTTCATAGTTTTAAAACTCCTTTCATCAGGGATGACCCCCTTTTTACTATTAAGATAACGGAGCGGAAAAGAAAAGTAAAGTGGTTTTAGAGGCGTACATATTCAGTCTCGCAGCTCAGACGCACTGTATAGTCCGGCTTTTGACGTATGCACCTGAGAAATCCCCGCTTATGGCCGGACAGATACTTAAGAATTCCTAAAATTCCCTAAAATCCTTGACAAACCGGGGGTGGATGGCTATGATATTCATTAGTTTATACGTAAAGGCACAGATGAAGAGGAGTATGCAAGGACTTTTCCTGACAGAGAGGGCGCTCGAAAGAGGCTGAGAGGCGCCTGGGGATCAAAGATGCAGAAGGTAGCTTCGGAGCCGGATTGCTGAACGGATCATGAGTAGGCAGTCCCGGAGTCGTTCCCGTTAAAGAATAAGATGAGATGTATGGAAGCGTTTCTTCTATATAAATAAAGGTGGTACCGCGGTTATGTCGCCCTTTACGTTTTGCGTAAAGGGTTTTTTTAATATCCAAAATGTGAAAAAAGTGTGAAGGAATGTGAGGAGAAAACTATGAGTCAGAATCTGGAGAAAACATATGATCCGAAAGCAATCGAATCAAAGCTGTATGATAAGTGGTGTGAGAACCAGTATTTTCATGCAGAAGTAGACAGAAGCAAAAAGCCGTTCACCACGGTTATGCCGCCGCCGAATATTACAGGAAAGCTTCATATGGGGCATGCACTTGATAATACTCTGCAGGACATTCTGATCCGTTATAAGAGGATGCAGGGCTACAATGCACTGTGGGTGCCGGGAACAGACCATGCGGCGATCTCCACAGAAGTAAAAGTTACCAATCAGTTAAAAGAAGAAGGAATTGATAAAAAGGAGCTTGGCCGGGAAAAATTCCTGGAGCGGACCTGGCAGTGGAAGGAAGAATATGCCGGAACCATCGAAGGCCAGTTAAAGAAGCTGGGCGTATCCTGTGACTGGGACAGAGAACGGTTCACCATGGACGAGGGATGCTCCAAAGCGGTAGAAGAAGTATTTATCCGCCTGTATGAGAAAGGCTATATCTATAAGGGCTCCCGGATCATCAACTGGTGTCCGGTATGTAAGACATCCCTTTCCGACGCGGAAGTTGAGCATGAGGAACAGGACGGACATTTCTGGCATATCAAGTATCCGATCGTGGGAACCGATGATTTCCTGGAGATCGCAACCACCCGTCCGGAGACCATGCTGGGCGATACAGCCATCGCCGTACATCCGGATGATGAGCGCTACAAAGACATCGTAGGAAAGAAAGCAATCCTGCCGCTGGTGGGCAAAGAAATCCCGATCGTGGCGGATTCCTATGTAGATAAAGAATTCGGAACCGGTGCCGTGAAGATCACACCGGCCCATGACCCCAATGACTTTGAGGTGGGCAAGCGTCATAATCTGCCGGAAATCAATGTCATGAACGATGACGCTACCATCAATGAAAACGGCGGCAAATATGCAGGCATGGAGCGCTACGAGGCAAGAAAAGCGATCGTGCGCGACTTAGAGGAGCAGGGCTATCTGGTAAAGGTAGTTCCACACTCTCATAATGTAGGAACCCATGACCGCTGCCACACAACCGTGGAGCCCCTGATCAAGCAGCAGTGGTTCGTCCGCATGGATGAGCTGGCGAAGCCGGCTATTGAAGCAGTGAAAAACGGCGACCTGAAATTTGTGCCGGAGCGTTTTGACAAGATTTATCTGCACTGGCTGGAAAATATCCGTGACTGGTGTATTTCCAGACAGATCTGGTGGGGACACCGGATTCCGGCTTACTATTGCGATGAATGTGGCGAGGTGGTTGTATCAAGAGGCATGCCGGAGAAATGTCCGAAGTGCGGATGTACACACTTTACTCAGGATGAGGATACCCTGGATACCTGGTTTTCCTCTGCGCTGTGGCCGTTCTCTGTACTTGGATGGCCGGATAAGACGGAGGAACTGGATTATTTCTATCCGACGGATGTACTGGTTACCGGATACGACATCATTTTCTTCTGGGTAATCCGTATGGTATTCTCCGGATATGAACATACCGGAAAATCACCATTCCACACCGTGTTCATCCACGGCCTGGTGCGGGATTCCTTAGGCCGCAAGATGAGCAAGTCTTTGGGGAATGGAATTGATCCCCTGGAGATTATTGACCAGTACGGGGCAGACGCCCTGCGTATGACCCTGGTAACCGGAAATGCGCCGGGAAATGATATGCGTTTCTACAACGAACGTGTGGAAGCCAGCCGGAACTTTGCCAACAAAGTATGGAATGCGTCCCGTTTCATTATGATGAACCTGGGAGATAAAAAACTGACTCAGCCGGCAGACTTTAAAGTGCGTCCAGCAGACCGCTGGATCATGTCCAAATGCAACAACCTGGTCAAAGATGTGACCGAGAATATGGATAAATTCGAGCTTGGTATTGCTCTGTCCAAGATCTATGATTTCATCTGGGATGAATTCTGCGACTGGTATATTGAGATTGCCAAGTACCGTATTTATCACGCAGATGAGGATCCGGAAAGCGCCAACGACGCCCTGTGGACTCTGCGGGAGGTACTGAAGAAGGGACTGAAGCTGCTGCACCCGTATATGCCGTTCGTCTCTGAGGAGATATACAGCAAGCTGGTGCCGGAAGAGGAATCTCTGATGATGTCTGACTGGCCGCAGTATGATGAGTCCTGGAATTATCCAATTGCGGAAAATATTGCAGAACATTATAAAGAAATCATCCGCGGCATCCGCAACGTGCGTGCTGAGATGAATGTTCCAAAGAACCGCAAGGCTACGGCCTATGTGGTATGTGAAGACGCTCAGTTGTGTACCGGTCTGGAGATGCTTCGGCAGGCAGCCCAGAATATGGCGGCAGTTAATGATCTGATCATCCAGCACGATACGGTTGGAATACCGGAGGATGCGGTATCCATCGTGGTGCCGGATGCTACAGTATATTTACCATTGGAAGAGTTGATCGATTTTGAACAGGAGATCGAGAGACTGGAAAAGGAAGAAGCGCGTTTGACAAAAGAAATCGCCCGTGCCACCGGAATGCTGAACAATGAAAAATTTGTCAGCAAGGCGCCGGAAGCCAAGGTACAGGAAGAACGTGAAAAATTAGAAACTTATGAGCAGATGATGGCACAGGTCAAAGAAAGATTGGAAGGATTGAAGGCAAAACGTGAAACTAAAAATTCATAAGCCTGATCTGAAGGGCGGGCTGAAAAAGATTAAAAATTTAAAAAGAGAAGATGTCAAAGCCTGGTGGAAAAACAGGAAAGAGCGGCGCGCCCGGATCCTGGAAGAACGAAAGAACAGCGAGTTCGCAAAGAAAATGAAACCGGTCTATGCATTTATGAACCGATTTTCACTGGTGTTCCATGCACTCCTGGCCTGCGTGATCAACTTTGCGATTGAAGCGATTTCACGGCACTCCGTGATTGCGGCGGGAGAGTATATGATAGGGACGCCTCTGGTATTTCTATACAATGCGTTCATGATATTTATCACATTTTCGGTGGTATACTTTTTCAAACGAAGGATTTTCGTGCGGATCATCATCAGCGTGATCTGGCTGATCCTGGGAGTGGCAAACGGATATATGCTTTTAAAACGTGTCACTCCGTTTAATGCACAGGATCTGAAGGCGGCCTCGGAAGGGCTGTCTTTGATCAGTAACTATTTCAATGGGTTCGAGCTGATTATCCTGGTAGTCGGAATCGCGGCCGTGATCGTATGGGTGATCTCCATGTGGAAGCGGGGCGGCCAGTATTCCGGGAAGGTTCACCGGGTGCGTGCACTGATCGGAGTGATCATCTGTGCGGCCCTCTATGCGGTGGTGTCAAACCAGGCGGTGGATAAGCGGGTGGTTTCCACTTACTTTGGGAATATCGCTTTTGCCTATGAAGATTACGGGCTTCCTTACTGCTTTATGGCCAGTCTTTTCAACACAGGGATCAACGAGCCCAACGACTACAGCCAGGAAACGATGGAAGCGATCAGCAATAACGGGGAGATTACAAAGTGCGAGACCGGACGGGCGGATGAAGCGCTGCCGAATATTTTGTTTGTACAGCTGGAATCCTATTTTGACGTGTCAGAAGCCGAATTTTTTACCACATCCAAGGATGCATGCCCCAATCTGCGCTCCATGTTTGAAAATTATTCTTCCGGATACTTTAAGGTGCCTTCTGTAGGCGCGGGAACAGCCAATACAGAGTTTGAAGTGCTGACGGGCATGAACCTGCGGTACTTTGGGCCTGGAGAATATCCTTATAAAACTTATGTAAAAGAAAATGTTTGTGAGAGTGTGGCGACAGCGTTAAGTTCTCTTGGCTACGGGACACATGCGCTCCACAACAATGGCGGAAACTTCTACAGCCGTGCCCGGGTATTTAATAATATGGGCTTTGACAGCTTTACCAGCAAGGAGTTCATGAATATCCTGCAGAAGACGGAGAACGGCTGGTCTAAGGACGATATTCTGGTCAGCCATATCCTGGACGCCATGGATACCACGGAACAGCAGGATTTTGTGTTTACCGTCAGTGTCCAGGGCCACGGTGATTATCCGGAGGAGCAGGTACTGGAAAATCCGGAGATCACAGTAGAGGGTATTGAAGATGAAGGCCTGAAAAATAAATGGGAATATTATGTGAATCAGGTATATGAGATGGATCAGTTTGCGGGCAATCTGATCCAGGCAATCGAGGACCGGGGCGAGCCTACAGTGGTAGTATTTTACGGAGACCATCTTCCGACCATGGGACTGGAAGCCAAGGATCTGAAGAGCCGGTACCTCTATAATACCAATTATGTGATCTGGGATAATATCGGTCTCCCGAAAGAGGACCGGAATATTCCATCTTATCAGATCATGGCAGATGTGCTGGAGCGTCTGGATATCCATTCCGGAACTGTGTTCAACTATCATCAGGAACGGCGCCAGACCAGAAATTATCTGTCAGACCTGGAGCTTTTGCAGTATGATATCCTGTATGGCGATCAGTACGTGTATAACGGCGAGCCGCCGATCACGGAAGGCCATATGGTGATGGGTGTGCGTGATGTATCACTTCAGAACATCGTGCCGCATCTGGAAGACGGCTATAGTCTGTATGGAGAGAATTTTACGCAGAACAGCAAGGTATATGTTAACGGGGAAAGAATGAAAACCTCTTTCCTGAATAATACCAGGCTTGATTTTTCCGGTGTGGAGCTCCAGAATGGCGATGAGATCGTGGTTCGTCAGATGGGATCCAGCAATACAACGTTCCGGAAGTCGGACATCTATATTTATCAGGACGGGGAACTGATCCTTCAGGAAGGGACAGCGACAGATAAGACCAGGTCCTGGGTGGAGCAGGCCGATGAAGAAGAGTAGTTTAAAAGAAGGAAGATGGGAAGCGGCTTCTTATCAGGAAGCCGTTTCCTATATAGAAGGAATACCGAAATTTACGAAAAAGCATCCGCTCAATCATACGCGTGAGTTTTTAAAAAGGCTGGGGAACCCGGCAGAAGACCGGAAAATCATACATGTGGCAGGCACCAATGGAAAGGGTTCGGTCTGCACCTATATCAAGACGATACTGATGGCAGAGGGGAAGAAGACAGGGTTCTTTACATCCCCTCATCTTGTATCCGTCAACGAACGGATCCAGATCAGCGGGGAGCCGGTGGACGACGGCACCTTTTACCGGGTCTTCCGGGAGGTTTATGACACGGCGGCAGAAATGGAAGCGGAGGGTCTTGGGCATCCGTCCTATTTTGAATTTCTCTTTGGAATGGGGATGAAAGTGTTTGAGGAATCCGACGTAGAATATATTATCCTGGAGACGGGGCTTGGCGGACGGCTTGACGCTACCAATGCAGTTCCCCGTCCGGTGCTTACGGTGATCACGTCCATCAGTCTGGATCATACGGAAATCCTAGGCGATACCATCGAAAAGATTGCGGCAGAGAAGGCCGGTATTATTAAGAAAGGCGTACCGGTATTTTTCGACGGAAGCTCGCCGGAAGCCTCGGAAGTGATCAGGAGGATTGCACTGGCGCAGGGAAGCTGGTGTAGAGAAATCTCGAAAAATGCGTACGAAATCAGAGAAGTTGCCCGGAAATATATTGCATTTTCACGGGATAATACTTATGATAAAGATGTTATCTACCGGATTCCCATCTGTGAGACCTGCCAGGCCATGAATGCGGAGATTGCGCTGGAGGCAGTGGAATATCTGCTGGACGGGCAGAGAGACACTCTGTGGGACAAACAGTCGGGACACCGGGAAGAGATGAATCTTCCGGAACGGCAGGAGCGCTGGGCTAAGGCGCTTGCAGGCGTATACTGGCCCGGACGGATGGAAGAGGCGGCGCCCCATCTTTTTATAGACGGTGCGCATAATCCGGGGGCGATCGAAGTCTTTGTAGACAGCGTCCGGAGACTGAAAAGCGGAAAAACCGGCGGAGATGTGCTGGTGTTCTCCGCAGTGTCAGATAAGAAATATGAAAAGATGATCGCATATTTGTGCAGGCATCTGGAAGTAAGAGCCATAATCGTCACGAAGATCGAAGACGACAGAGGGGTGCCGGCGGAAGAGCTTCTGAAGCTGTTCCGCAAATATACGAAAACAGAAACGTTGTGCTGCCCGCGGCTTGCTGATGCACTTCTTGAAGCAAGACGGCTGCAAAAGGATGGGGGATCTGCAGGGGACATTTATTGCCTGGGGTCTTTGTATCTGGCGGGCATGGTAAAAAAATTGCTGTCAGGAGGCGGTTTGGATGTTGAATTTTGAAGAGGAACTGAAAAAATTCCAGCCTAGTCTGGAAGTTGAGGAAATCGAGGATGCGGTCTATCAGGAAGACCTGACGGATATGACAGATATTTTAAGGGAAATGATCGAGCAGACCAAATAGAAAGAACCATAAGAGGGTAGTATATGGATTATGCAACAAAACTGGTGTATCAGTCGAATTACTGGTATAATGACGGACTGAAAAAAGCGAATATCAGGGATCTGTCCGGTGCTATTGTGTCTCTTAGACGAAGCCTTCAGTATAACCGGGCGAATATTGCAGCTAGGAATCTCCTGGGGCTGGTGTACTATGGCCGGGGAGATGTGGCCGAGGCGCTGGTGGAATGGATCTTAAGCAAAAATTTTAAGTCTCATGAAAATATTGCCAATTATTATATTCAGAAAACCAGAGAAAATTCTGCGGAACTGGAGGCAGTGAACCAGGCTGTCAAGAAATATAATCAGGCGCTTGGCTATGCAAGGCAGAACGGGGAGGATCTGGCTATTATCCAGCTAAAAAAGGCGGTGGACATTCATCCGTCGTTTGTAAAAGCCTATCAGCTGCTGGCGCTTTTATACCTTCATACAGAGCAGTATTCGAAGGCCAGGCAGGCTGTCCGGGCGGCGCACAAGCTGGACAAGACGGATGATATGACGCTTAAGCTCATGCATGAGCTGAATCAGATTCGCAAAAACCGGACGGTAAAGATTAAAGAGAAGGACAAAAAGGATCAGCAGACGGTTACCTACAGTATTGGAAACGAAACGATTATCCAGCCTGTGTCCTCTGGTTACAAGGAAAGCGCAGGGATGCATACGATTGCCAATATCGCCATCGGACTGGTGGTGGGCGTGGCGGTCATGTGGTTTTTAGTCCTGCCGGCGGTGACCAGATCCAGGCAGGATGCGGTCAATCAGGATATTGTAGCTTTCAGTGATCAGATTGCGGAGCAGGAGGCGCAGATCAGTGCACTGCAGACAGAACTGGAGACTTACCGGTCTACCAGCCAGGAAACAGAAAACGCACAGGCAACAGCCACGGCTACGCAGGACAGCTATGAGATTGTCATGAATATTTCCACTCATTATTATGCGGGCGATATGGGGAATCAGGCCATGGCAGAAGAACTTTTAAAGGTCAATGCAGACTCGCTGGGAACCGTGGGAAGGGAAACCTTCGATGAGATGACCGGGAATATTTATCCCCAGGTGTGCAGCAGCTTATATTCGGCAGCGCAGGAAAGCGTAGACGTGGCAAACTATCAGACCGCGATCACCAACCTGGAACAGGTGATCCAGATGGACGCCGGCTATAATGACGGGGCGGCTATGCTCCTTTTGGCGGAGGCTTATCAGGGGAACGGCGATCAGGATCAGGCAAACGTCTATTATCAGCGCATCATCGAAGACTATGCGGACACCGATGCGGCACAGAGCGCCCAGGAAGCCCTGGATGAACAGAATGGCACCAGTTCAGACGAGAATGCGGAAGACGGAGCCGGACAGGACAGCAGTTCTGAAAGCAGTGGGGAAAACTAAAAAAATAAGTGAAAAATGTGGATAAGAAGTACGAAAGAAAAGGATGTGTAAAAAAATACACGTCCTTTTTTCTTATGCCTCCAATGGGGACGGGGGATTTTCAGAAATCCCCCGTCCCCATTGGAGGCATAAGATGTGGAAAACGATGAAAAACTGTGGAAAAGGGGGATAACTATGAAGTACCAAGTGCAGGAGAATTACCTGACGATTTTTCTTCCCAGCGAGCTGGATCATCACAATGCGGAGGAAATCCGAAAGGAGTCGGATCGGTTGATCGAGCATAATCATATCCGGTATGTGATTTTTGATTTCCGGTATACGAATTTTATGGACAGCTCAGGGATCGGGGTGATCATGGGACGGTACAAAAGGGTGTACCTTCTGGGCGGGGAGGTTTTTGCGGTGCATACAAATGAGAGGATGAAGAGGATTTTATCAATGTCGGGTGTGACGAAAATTATGCAGATATATGAGGAGGATTTGTAAATGGAAAATACGAATGAAATGCAGGTGACTTTTGACAGCCGTTCATCTAACGAGGCATTTGCCCGGGTGACAGTGGCTGCGTTTATGACTTCTTTAAATCCCACCGTAGAAGAAGTGTCGGATGTGAAGACTGCCGTGTCGGAGGCGGTGACAAATGCGATCATTCATGGCTATGAAAACGAGATACATAAGATCACGATCCGCTGCCGCACCGAAGGAAAAACTCTGTATCTTGAGGTGGAGGATTACGGCCGGGGGATTGAAGATGTGCAGCAGGCCATGGAGCCTTTGTTTACGACCAAACCGGATCTTGACCGTTCCGGTATGGGATTTTCATTTATGGAAGCTTTCATGGACCGATTGGAGGTAGTCTCCACACCGGGAGAAGGAACGGTAGTAAAAATGGAAAAAACGATAGGTAAAGGACGGAGATTATGGACCGCACAACCACTTTGATCGAGAAATCGCACCAGGGGGATGAAGAGGCAAGAGCACAGCTGGTTCAGGAAAATGCCGGGCTGGTCTGGTGCGTGGTGAAACGGTTCCTTCACCGCGGAGCGGAGGCAGAAGACCTGTTTCAGATCGGCAATATCGGACTTTTAAAAGCAATCGATAAATTTGACCTGTCCTATGAAGTGAAATTTTCCACCTATGCGGTTCCGATGATCTCGGGAGAAATCAAGCGTTTCCTGCGGGATGACGGGATGATCAAGGTCAGCCGTTCCTTAAAGGAACTGGCGTACAAATCCTGCGCTTGCAGAGAGCGACTGCAGGAAGCCTGGGGGCGGGAGCCGACGATCACGGAAATTGCATCGGAGCTGAAGGTGGAGACAGAGGAGCTTTTGATGGCGATGGACGCCAGCAGCGAGATTGAGTCGCTGCACAAGCCTATTTACCAGAAAGAAGGACAGGAACTTCGGCTGATGGACAAACTTCCGGAGCAGGAGGAACAGGAAGATAGGATCCTGGACCATATGCTTTTGCAGGAACTTTTGACTTATTTAGATAAAGAAGAGAGACGCCTGATCTACCTGCGCTATTTTGCAAATCAGACCCAGTCGCAAGTGGGAAAAGAACTGGGGATTTCCCAGGTACAGGTATCCAGAATGGAAAAGAAAATTTTGAAAAACTTAAGAGAACGTATCTGAACATGCATATTTTCCTATAATCCATCCATACTAGTTGACAAAAGAATCTGGAAACAGGAGGGGACCTATGGTGGATGAAGCAAGGAAAAAGCTTAAGATTTGTCTGATTTGCGTAGTCAGTGCGGCTGTTCTTATGGGATGTATTTACTATTTTCTAAGCGCAGGGGAAGGCGGTACAGTCAACGAAGGTACGCTGGTCTGCCAGGAACTGGAGGAAACATGCTGATATGGCAGTTATCTATATAAAAGCAGAGCGAAATATTGAGGTGTCGAATCCCCGGGTCCGGCTGGGAGACGTACTCAAGATCGAGAGCCAGGATCCTAAGCTTCTGGAACAAATCAAAAAAATCCCGCTTATGACATTTCAGAACACAGATCAAAAGCAGGAGAGCCGGGCGGCCATTTCTGTGTTGGGCGTGATTAAGAAGATCCACGGGGAAATCCCGGATCTGGAGATCCAGAATGTAGGCGAGATTGATTTTATTATTACCTATAAAAAAGAAAAGGATGCCGGAAAACTTATGCATCTTTTAAAAATCGTCTTCGTGGTTTTAATCAGCTTTTTTGGAGCAGCCTTTTCGGCGATGGCCTTTAATAATGATGTGGACACGGTAACCATGTTTGGACAGATCTATCAGCTGGTAACCGGGCGGACATCCGATGGCTTTACAATTCTGGAAATCACGTATTCGATCGGACTGATCGTTGGAATCCTGATCTTTTTTAATCATTTCGGAAAAAGTAAAGTATCCGTGGATCCGACACCGCTGGAGGTAGAGATGCGTCTGTACGAAAACGATATACAGACAACCCTGATCGAAAATTATTCCAGAAACAGCGGAAATAGGGAGGATAGCAGTAACGGCAAAGGCAGCAAGGGATAATAATGTATGGGAAGATCAGGTAAAAGGGAAAGGAGGGGAAACACATGTGGATGCAGCAGCTATGGCTGGCGGTCATCGGACTAAGCGCCGGGGCGGTGGTTGCAGGCGGCGTGTTTTCCTTTATTATCGGGCTGGGAGTTGTTTCAGATTTTGCAGACCGGACCCATACCGGGGAACACATCCGCCTGTATGAAGATGCAATCGCACTGGGCGGTATTCTTGGAACTGTTTTTTTTATATTTCAGCTCCGGATCCCCGGCGGTACATGGCTCCTTCCCTTGTTCGGCCTTTTTGGAGGGATTTTTGTGGGGTGCTGGGCAATGGCGCTGGCAGAAATACTAAATCTCTTTCCTATATTTATCCGCAGGGCAAAGCTGCAAATGTGTATAAAATACATTGTATTGGGGATAGCTATGGGGAAAACTGCCGGCGCCATGCTGTTCTTTGCACAGCGCTGGTAATTGGGGACGGGGGATTTTCAGAAATCCCCCGTCCCCAATTAAAAATATCAACAGGAGAGGTGGATAACTTGTGGATAAACAAAAGCAGCAGGAAGCGTATAAAAATTATGTGAAGCACAAAACACCTGTGCACAGTCTGCCATTGAACATGGCCAAGGCGTTTGTAACGGGAGGAGCAATCTGCACATTAGGCCAGGTCATTATGAATTTTGGCAGGAATATGGGGATGGGAAAAGAAGTATGCGGCAGCATTACCTCGATTAGCCTGATCCTCCTGAGTGTATTGCTGACGGGATGGAATATTTATCCAAGAGTTGCGAAATGGGGCGGCGCCGGCGCGCTTGTGCCAATTACTGGGTTTGCCAACTCGGTGGCGGCGCCGGCGATCGAGTACAAAAAGGAAGGGCAGGTTATGGGAATCGGTTGTAAGATTTTTACTATTGCAGGTCCCGTGATCTTGTACGGTGTTTTTACAAGCTGGATATTGGGGCTTGTTTACTGGATCTGGAAACAGTGGGTATAAACAAAGAGGATAAAAGGAGGCAGGTTGATGATCAAAGGGAAACAAAGTCTGAAATTCGAGCAGGCGCCATATCTGACCTTTGCGGCTTCGGTGGCAGGAAAGAAAGAAGGGGAAGGACCGCTGGGAGCGTTGTTTGATTTTGTGGAGACAGAGGACTTGTTTGGAGAAAGCACCTGGGAAGCTGCAGAAAGCGCCATGCAGAAAATTGCCTGTTCGCTGGTATTAGAAAAGGCAGGGACAGAGCCGGAAGATGTGCGCTATCTATTCGGAGGAGATCTGCTGCGTCAGGGTGTGGCGACATCCATGGGAGTAGAGTCCCTGGGAATACCGATGTTTGGCCTTTATGGCGCATGTTCTACTGCGGGAGAAGCGCTGACCCTGGCAGCCATGTGCGTGGCCGCCGGGTATGGAGAGAAAATGCTGGCGGTGACCTCCAGCCACTTTGGCAGTGCGGAAAAGGAATTCCGGTTCCCACTGGGATATGCAAACCAGCGTCCCCTCTCTGCACACTGGACTGTGACAGGGAGCGGGGCGTTTCTGGTCAGCGCCGGCCCGGAGAGAAGATGCCGGGAAAAAGCGCTGCAGCATGTGAGGATCACTGGCGTTACAACAGGGAAAATTGTAGACTATGGGCTAAAAGATTCCCAGAATATGGGTGCCTGTATGGCGCCGGCAGCCTGTGACACCATCATCCGCAATCTGAAAGATTTCGGAAGGGAGCCGGATGACTACACCCGGATCATCACCGGAGATCTGGGATATGTTGGGCAGAGTATCCTGTTTGATCTGATGCGGGGACAGGGATATGACATCAAGAGAAACCATATAGATTGTGGGATGCTGATTTTTGACCAGAACCTGCAGGATACACATTCCGGAGGGAGCGGCTGTGGCTGTGCAGCGGTGACGCTGGCATCCTATATCCTGCCAAAACTTATGACCGGAGAGTGGCAGAAAGTATTGTTTGTACCTACGGGAGCGCTTCTGTCCACGGTAAGCTACAATGAAGGCGCCAGCGTTCCAGGCATTGCACATGGGATCGTTCTGGAACATATCGAATAGAAAGAAGGGGAAACATTATGGATTATTTTAATGCCTTTTGGATCGGAGGTCTGATCTGTGCGCTGGTACAGATTCTGCTGGACCGGACAAAGTTAATGCCGGGCAGAGTGATGGTTCTGCTGGTCTGTGGCGGAGCCATACTGGGAGCGCTTAAAATATATCAGCCATTCCAGGAGCTGGCGGGAGCCGGTGCCAGTGTTCCTTTGCTGGGATTCGGGAATTTATTGTGGAACGGGGTAAAGGAAGCGGTAGATCAGGAAGGGATAATCGGAATCTTTACAGGCGGTCTTGGCGCAAGCGCTGCAGGCATCACGGCGGCTCTCGTCTTTGGATATCTTGCGGCTCTTGTCTTTGAACCTAAAATGAAAAAGTGATCCGGGAGGATTTTATCTGAAAAAGTAAATAAGATGTAAATAATAAGTTAAGAAAAAGTAAAAAATTTATTGTTTTCTCTGTGCGTAAATGGTATTGTAAAAAAGGACATGAAAAATACTCTGAAGGAAATGAGACGAAAATACGTTTAGGAGGAAATGAATGAATTACCTGGATATTATCATCCCCTTTGTGGGGGGCTTGGGAATGTTTATCTATGGCATGCAGATTATGGCCCAGGGCCTGGAAAATGCAGCCGGGAGTAAAATGAAGTCCTTGCTGGAAGTCTTGACAAAAAATAAGCTTATGGGTGTACTGCTGGGAGCAGGGATCACAGCGGTAATCCAAAGTTCATCTGCCACAACGGTTATGGTGGTAGGGTTCGTCAATGCAGGAATCATGAACCTGAAACAGGCCATGGGCGTCATCATGGGAGCAAATATCGGAACTACGGTAACCGGCTGGCTGGTATCTTCGGTGGAATGGGCGGAATTTCTAAGTCCGGCCCGCCTGGCGCCGATCGCCGTTATGGCTGGTGTGATCCTGATGCTGGTGGGAAAACGCCGTTCTTCAAAAGAGATTGCCAGCATCATCGTGGGCTTTGGCCTTTTATTTATCGGAATCACAACCATGTCTTCGGCAGTTGAGCCGCTGCAGGATTCCGAAAGCTTTACGAACCTCTTCGTCACACTGGGCAGCAATCCGCTGCTTGGTATTCTGGCAGGTACACTGGTAACTGCCGTGATCCAGAGCTCATCGGCGTCTGTGGGAATCCTGCAGAGTCTGGCTGCCGCCGGACTGGTTCCCTTCAGTGCGGCCATTTATATCATCATGGGCCAGAATATCGGTACCTGTGTAACAGCGATCCTGTCCAGTCTGGGAGCAAAGAAGACAGCAAAAACAGCAGCCCTTATGCATCTTTTGTTTAACATCATAGGAACGATTATCTTCAGTACAGCAGCGATCATCTTCTTCCAGGTAGTTCAGCCGGAATGGGCAAATGGACTGATCACACAGACCGAGATCAGTATCGTGCATACGGCATTTAATATCTGTACAACCGTCCTGCTGTTCCCGGTATCCGACTGGATCATCAAGCTGGCAAAGAAGATTGGCCGTGTAGAAGAGGACAGCCAGGACAAGAGCATGGTACAGCTGGACGAGCGTGTATTACAGACACCAGGACTTGCACTGCAGTCTACGGTCAATGAAGTAATCCGTATGGGACAGATCGTGGAAGATTCCCTGATGGTGGCAAAAGATGTACTGTTTACCTTAAAGGATGGCGATATCCAGTTCCTGAAGGAAGAGGAAGCAACGGTAGACCGTTTAAGCGCCGGGATTACCAATTATGCGATCAAAGTAGGGGCGCTGCAGATCAGCGAGAAAGAACATCAGGACGTGGCCCATCTTTTACAGGTGGTCTCGGATATGGAGAGGATCAGCGATTACTGTGAAAATATTTCAGAATTTGCCGAGACGCTGTATGAAAAGAAAGCATCGTTCTCGGAAATCGGAGAGGAACAGTTGAAAGAGATGATGGAAGTCTGTACCGACAGCTACCGTTATGCGCTGAAAGCATTTGAGAATCAGGACCGTGCCATGGCTCTTAAGGTGATTGAAAAAGAGACCCAGGCCGATAATCTGGAACTGCGCCTGCGGAACAAGCACATCCAGAGACTGGCCAACAATCAGTGTAAGACAGAGGCCGGAATCGTGTATCTGGACACACTTGTGTGCCTGGAACGAATTTCCGACCACGCGCGCAATATCGCAGAGGAAGTGCTGGAGCGCAATGCATAGAACACAGCGTCCGGAATACATTTAAAGCAGCAGTTTCATGCGGTCTTTGGCTTTCTGTTCCCAGAAAGGACGTTTTGCCTCATAAGACTGGTTGATCCAGTCGATGGCGGCATCCAGTCCTTCCTGGGTAAACGGAAAGTCTTTTTTTTCCTTTTCTTTATCCGGTGTCCGCTCAAAGGACCAGGGCTCCGGATAAAGGAAGACAGAAAGGACATCGTCCTTTGTACACAGGTAATAACGCATGCCATGATGGGAACCGGAAAAAGGTTCCTTTTTTAATGCTTTCGTGTTCAGACCAATCGTAGAAATCATAGAAACTCCTTTTCAATTTGAGAGAATGTTATATATTATGCTTTTATAGATTCCAGAAATAGTTTCATGATCGGATGAGCTGATTCCAGTAAAGAATAGCGACAGTTTTCCAAAAGCCAACTATAAGTCATCCCTCTCTGAAGTCCAGTGTAGCTGCGGGTGAGAACCAGGGCCGAGGCGGATTTATTCAGTTCGCCATTTTTTATGCCTTCGCTCATTAAAGCAAGTACCAGTTTAAAATATTCTCTATCTTCATCCAAAATATAACGGGTTCCACTAGTCATGACCTCATATCCATAGAGCTGCTGAAGGAAAGGCTTAAATTCAGATTCTTCCAGTAGACGGCAGCAGTATTCATCGAACAGAAATAATTTTTCAACGATAGTAAAATTTGTATCCAATGAGTCCAGCCAGCCTTTATATTTTTTATCAAAGTACCAGGCCATCCGAAAAAGAAGGTCTTCCTTTGCGCGGAAATGATGATAGAAAGCACCTCTTGACGTTCCGGATTTATCGATAATGTCCTGTAAAGTAGTTTCTTCATAACCTTTTTCGCGGAAGAGCTCCCAGGCTGCGTTGATAATTTTTTCTTTTGCTCCGATTTTAGTATTGCTCATAGCAATTAACTCCTTTTTGATTATTATCCATAACAATAATTTACCATGAATAAACGAAGTTTAAAAGGGTAAAATATTGTGCGAAAATTCTGGTGAAATTTATGAAAACAAAGGTGAATATTGACACTAACATATCAATTGTGTAAAATCATAGGTAAAACAGGATTGCAGTACGGAACGCAGTACGGAATATGATACATAGTTCGAAAATTAGAAACGTACTGTAGGATGAGAAAGGAGATGAGGAGAATGATCGGGCAGTTTAAAGATAAAATTCATTTTTGCAGCGGCATGACGGCAGCAGAGAAAAGAATGGCAGTGGAATTTGCACGGATACTGGGGTTTCAGTCAGAAGCAGCAGTATTTCCGGTAACGGATCATGACAAAGGACTGGCGATTCCAAAAGCGCTGCGGGAATTAGAAAGATTTTGCCCGAAAGTACCGGAAGTACTGATACCGGAGGATTATGTGGCAGCTTCAGATACGGCTCTTCCCATGCCAGATTACGACTGGCGGAGAGTCAGGGGACTTGAAACCCTGTTTTCGAAAGGAAGATTGCTGGAAGATCGTGATCTGGACCAAATACCGGATGTCATGAACCTGCATTTTGTGATTCCGGAGGATGCAGAAGATTTTGTGTACGAAGCGGCCTGCAATCTGGCATTTCGTTATGGAATGGAGACTACCGCTTACGAAGGAGCTCTGATAGGCGACAAGGAGGCAAAGGGGAACCAGATCGTATTTGAAGAAAAGGAGGAATGTGGAATCAATTGGGAAGAAGTGGATGGAAGAATCCTGGTAAAAGTATCCGGGAGAGGACAGAAGCTTCTTGAATTTGTGGCAGACATTTGTGAACATTTTCCGATGCAGGGGACGTTCGATACCTGGACAGACAGACTGAAAGAAATTGGCACAGGACTGCGGATGCACACCCTGGACGGGCAGAAGGCATATGTAAAGGCATATGCAGGGCAGGGAGCCAGGGCGTTTGTAGATCCGGCGGCAGAAGAAAATAAAGCACAGCTGGAAAAAGAATTTCCGGGAATTACTTTTTACAATTATAAAAGTGAAAAGAAAGAATATGAAGTAGAGTATGACATTGACTGGGAGGTTGATGATCTGAGAACTCTGCTGGAGAACAAGGTTTATGGAAAGCTTGATCCGGAAAGCAGAATCTCTCTTCAGGCAGCGGTCAGTGAAGATAAGAAAGTCCGGGAAACGCTGGAGAAAGAAATTACAGATCGATTGCTGAAGATGGGGATCAGGGAGCCTCGGGTAACGGTTCTTTGTTCCTATAAGCAGGGCTTTTCCTGGATTAGTGAAACAGAAGTTCCCAAATTGAAAGAGTACAGGGATCTGAAAACAGTTGAGATATATTTCAGACCATTTTTGCAGCCGGGAGTAACGGAATGGAAGGATGAGGACGGCGCAGTGCCGTCTTACAGCAACATCGAAAAGGATCCGGAACGATGGTATGATATGCCAATACGATATCTGCAGGAGTTGTATCCGATTGAAGATGTGATTACAGCTGAAACCGGAATTGATGCGGATCAGGTTATATTTAAGATGTATGAAGGTGAGGAAGATCTTACCTATGAGCTGAGAGCTCTGGGAGAAGAGGGGCGGGAGCTTTACCGTTCTTCTTATAAAGCAGCTTATACAGAAAGAAGCTATATCGATGCATATCCGGATCTTGGAAAAGTCCATCCTGCGACAGGGTATCTGAGGCTATTTGAAAATGGAGAAAAGATCCTGGACGAACGGATAGAATCGGATGTTGAGAAAATATGGGAGATTTATCAGACAAAGGTACTGCCGGATATCAGAAGATATGTAGATGCGAAAACAACGGGAAAGGATCTGGTACAGGCCCAGCCATTTTTCGAAAAGCTTCAGCTTGATATTCTGGTCAGTGAACCGGATGAACATCTTAATTCCAGGGAGGATTTGTTATCTTCGCTGGACGGACTGCATGAAGATATCTATTTTGTAGGAACAGATTATTTTAAAAACTACGGGATGGAAAAAGCGGGGCAGGTCACCGATGCTCCGGGGCTGATACTGCCAAAGATCCGCAAACATGACGGAAAACCGCAGATGAAAGTAACTCTCTATGCTCAGAGAGCGCCGGAACCCGTCCTTGAACTGCCTGACGGGACAATAATCCGGCCGGAAATCCCGAAGGAAGATATGAATATCTGGATGAAGTGTATCAGGGAAGAAGGGAATGGTAAAACAGTTGTACTGCGGGTGGAAGGAGCACCCGAAAAGGCGGTGGAGGCATATGTAAGCCTTTTAGATGAAGGGAAGCTGGCACTGGCAGGGAAGCTGGAAGGCGTTACGAAAATCATATTTGAGACACCGGAAAGGGATTATGGGGCAAAAGTCCTGCAGGGCACACGGCAGCAGGAGCAAAGTCTGGATATTTGCGAGATTGACCTGTCAGAGAAGAGCGTGATTGGATATGATGACTATATCCGTATCATAGAGCAGCTGAAAAAGGTTCCGGAACTGAGTGTCTATCCGACTGCGGTTTCCTATAAAGGAAGGCATATTTATGCAGTTGAGATCCGACCGCATCTGTCGGGATATATATCCAGGACAAAGCGGATTACAGCTCATCCATCTCAGATCATAGATTCCAGACATCATGCCAATGAGGTATCCAGCACCAATTCGGCATTCATGCTGATCAAAAGAATCCTTACAGATGAGAAGTTTGAAGAACTTCCTGACCGGATGAATCTGGTGATTCTTCCAATGGAAAATGTGGATGGAGCTGCGATCCATTACGAGCTTCAAAAAGAGAATCCCAACTGGAAACTGCATGTGGCCCGGTTTAATGCGGTTGGCAAGGAATTTTATTATGATCTGTTTGAAACAGAGACTATTCATACAGAAGCGGAAGCAATGCGCAGATTGTTTATGACATTCCTTCCGGATGTATTGATCGACAATCACGGGGTGCCAAGTCATGAATGGGAACAGCAGTTTTCGGGATATACGTCCCCTGCATATAAAGGATTCTGGCTGCCAAGATCTTTGCTGTACGGCTACTTTTATCATATTACAGGAGAGGCATACCGAAGCAATTATGTGCTGAACAAAAAGATGGAGGATGTGATTGCTGATGCATTTATGGCTGACGAGGAGATTACAAGAGAGAATAAGATGTGGGCAGAACAGTTTGAAAAGTATGCACATGCGTGGCTGCCCAAGATGTTTCCGGCGGATTATTATAAAAACATGATTAATTACTGGATCCCGCATGAGTATGATCCGACGCACAGATATCCATCTATACGCTATCCGTGGATTTTAAGTCTGGATTATGTAAGTGAAGTGGCAGATGAAACTGCACAGGGAGATTATCTGTACTCCTGCGCCAGAGCTCATATGGTCCACGATGTGGCAATTCTGGAAAAGATTATGCAGGCATCCTGCGTTTATAAACAGGAGTGGGAGATGCAAGAAGGCTATATAAAAGCGGCGTTAACAAGAAAACGCCCGATTATCATTTGATTTGAGGAGGAAAATGGTATGGAAATGATGGATTTGCTCAAATTACTGGGAATACTGATTGTTATTATCGGATTTGCCCTGAAGCTTGATTCGATTCTGATCATTGTTGTGGCAGCAGTCGTGACCGCAATAGTCAGCGGTCTTGGCGTGGAAGGACTGCTGGAAACCTTTGGGGAGAGCTTTGTATCGAACCGGAGCATGGCGATTTTTATTCTGATCATGCTGGTAACAGGGACTCTGGAAAGAAACGGACTGAAAAATGCGGCTGCTGCTTTGATCGGCAGGTTTAAAAGGGCGTCAGCCGGCATGGTTGTCGGGGCTTATGGGATCATGAGAGGAATATTTGCGGCATTTAACGTAAGTTTCGGAGGCGTTGCCGGTTTTGTGCGGCCGATCATTATGCCTATGATCGATGGCGCGATTAAGGCACAGGGGCATGAACCAAATGAAGATCATGTAGAGGAACTGAAAGGAATGGCCTCTGGCATGGAGAATATTGCATGGTTCTTCTGCCAGGTTCTGTTCGTCGGAGGTGCGGGAGGTCTTCTGGTACAGTCTACGCTGGAACCTTTAGGGTATCATGTAGAGCTTATAGATCTTGCGCTCGTGGAAATTCCAATCGGCATTTTTGCATTGATCGTAGGGATAGTATACTATTTCCTTCGTGATAAGAAACTGACGAAAAAGTATTACGGTACAGATAAGTAGGGGGTGAAGAAATGTCATTTTTTACAAGTGCAGACATTACGTTGGGAACAAAACTTCTGGAAGTTGTTTATATTGTTATGGGATTGATTACTATTTATACGGGCGTGAAAAATGCAAGAGATAAAGAAAATCCGTCCCGTGTGGGGACTGCTGTTTTCTGGTGCGCTCTGGGAATTGTTCTGGCATTTGGAAGATGGATCCCTGCTATGATAGACGGCATCCTGGTCATTGTTATGACTCTGCCTGCCATTTTTGGAAAAGTCAAAATCGGAAAATCAGAAGCACCTTCCGAGAAGTCTGTAGATCAGAGGTACAATGCGATTGGGATGAAGATTTTTGCACCAGCCTTATCAATTGGTGTGTTTGCCATACTTTTTGCGATTTTCCTTCCGGATCTGGGGGCAATCGTAGGTATTGGGGCAGGTATTATCGTATCTGTTATTCTTCTGATGGCATTTTCAAAAGAAAATACACCGAAAGTATTTCTGCAGGATTCGGAGAGATTGTTGTCAACGGTCGGGCCGCTGAGCATGCTGCCTATGCTTCTGGCAAGCCTTGGCGCGGTATTTACTGCTGCAGGAGTAGGAGAGGTTATCTCTGAGATCGTAGGAAATGTCATCCCCAAGGGAAATGTGAATGTGGGAATTATTGTATTTGCTATTGGCATGGCATTGTTTACAATGATCATGGGAAATGCATTTGCGGCAATCACAGTCATGACTGTAGGAATCGGTGCGCCGTTTGTTCTGCAGTATGGCGCTGATCCTGTAGTGATAGGGATGCTGGCTCTGACCTGCGGATATTGTGGAACGCTTTGTACACCGATGGCAGCGAATTTCAATATTGTACCAATAGCTATGCTGGATATGAAAAATCGGTTTGGGGTAATTAAGAATCAGATCATTCCGGCAATCATCCTTCTGACGGTTCAGATCATATATATGATTATATTAAAATAATAACAGTAGTGTTGGTGAGGGTATGAGATACAGCGAGGCAGAACAGGCCAGAATGATGAGCGGAGCAAGAATCATCGCACGTAAATGGATCCATCTGAAGGCGAGAGAACGTGTTTTGATCGTTACAACGGAGAACCATCTGAAAGAAGCCCAGCTGATGAAACAGTGTTTTCAGGAAAAGTCGCGGTATGTAGATATTCTGGCAGTGGAGGACAGAGGAAAGAGGATCGGAGTTTTGTTTGATGAAAACGAAGATGTGTTTGACGCATATCATACGATAGTGGGCGCCACGGAGTATTCCATAGTGACAACAAAGGCGGCAAAGCGTGCGATAGAGCGGGGAAGCAAATTCCTGTCGCTGCCATTGTCTACGAACAATGAACAGTCTATGCTGGCATATTCTTTTTTGAAGATGGATACAAAGAAAAGTAAATTGATGGCGCAGGTGATTAAAAAATATCTGGACAGCGCCACGGTTCTGGATGTGACAACGAAAGCAGGAACAAAACTCAGGATGTATAAGAGCGGAAGAAATGCAGGATTTTTTAATGGAGATGTAAAAGACGGCGGCGGCTTTTCTTCTGCAAGTATAGAATTGTATGTTCCAATCGAAGAGACAAAGACAGAGGGAACAATGATCGTAGACGGTTCTATGGGCTATATCGGGAAAGTAACAGAACCTTTCGGTATCACATTTTCAAAAGGGCGTATCAGCGAGATTGAAGATAAGGCGGATGGGAAACGGCTTAAGGATTATCTGGTAAGTTTTCAGGATTTTGAGATGTATGTGGCCGGTGAGTTTGGGATTGGTCTGAACTCGTATTCAAAATGCCGGGGGAAATGCTATATTGAAGATGAGTCAGCCTATGGCACCTTCCATATCGGATTTGGGAGAAATATTGCCCTTGGCGGAGTTCATGAAGCAACCAGCCATTTTGACCTGGTCGCATTGGAACCGGACATTTATGCAGATAACCGGAAAATCATGGAAAAAGGGAAAATCATTATTCCCGAACCACAGGTATATTAGAAGTGAGGTATATTAGTATGAAAGTATTGATCACGGGCTTTGATCCCTTTGGCGGGGCAGCTGTAAATCCTGCATATGAGGCGGTAAAACTGCTCCCGGATGAACTGGGCGGCAACGAGATTATCAAAAAGGAAATCCCGACTGTATTCGGGAAAGATGAAGAAGTGTTAAGAAAAGCAATCGAGGAATATTCGCCGGACGCGGTAATCTGTGTGGGACAGGCAGGAGGAAGGTCCGGTATGACCGTAGAAAAGATTGCAGTCAATCTTATGGAAGCCCGAATACCGGATAATGCAGGCAACCAGCCTTTTGACGTGCCTGTTAAGGAAGATGGTGAGACAGCATACTTTGCGAAACTTCCGGTGAAAAGAATGGTACAGGCCATGAAAGATCATCAGATACCGGCACGAGTATCATATACGGCAGGAACGTTTGTGTGCAACGATATTATGTACCGTCTGTTGTATATGATTGACAGAGAATATCCGAAGATGCTGGGAGGATTTATTCATGTTCCTTATTGTCCGGAACAAGTATTGGAATTGCCTGACGGGACTCCGAGTATGTCGGTGGAAATGATATCTGATGCCCTGAAGTATGCAATTGAAGCAATCTGTGGAGATGCAGATGAAATTAAAGTTGCAATGGGAGAAACAGAATAAAACGCTGGGACAAGAGGACTGGTTCTGTTAGCCGCAGAATCAGTCTTTTTTTGCGCAAAAATATTTTGCATGGATTCCTAAGCGATTTGCTGGTAATTGGTCCGCGCTTCTGCTATGCTGGAAAAAACATCAAAGGAGGGGCAGGCGAAAAATGGAAAGACAAAAGGAAGATATAAAGAGCGGCACACTGGGAGAACGGCTGGCATTGCTCAGAAAAAGATACGGATACAGCCAGCAGGAAATCGCAGATCTTCTGGATGTCACCAGACAGACGATTTCCAACTGGGAGTGCGGGCAGGGGGCGCCGGCTCTTGATAAAGCGGCAGAGCTTGCCGGAATATATCGGATCAGTCTGGATGAATTGGCAGGAAACTTTCAAGGAAGCCATGAGACAGCAAAGGAGAGAAAGGATCTGCATATATTGAAAAAGCTGACGGGAAAGAAGTGCCGTTTGGAGTATCTGGATCAAACGGAGGCTGCCATTGATGATCTGCTTGGGAATACACAGGTGAGAATACTGGATGTTAATGAGTGTTGGATGAGGATCGAATATGAGCGCCGCAGGGAAGGTACATTCCGCCAGAAAGAGACTGTGGTAAAGCTGGTGGAACTTTCTAAAATCACAGGGGCGGTGCTGTCAGTAGAAACGGAGGTGGAGAACGGATGATGACAGGGCTTATGGGAGTCATAACATTCGGTGTGATTGCCGGGATTGGTCTGCTGGTTTATCTTGCAGTGGAGTATACGGAGCGAAAGGGCAAAGAAAAGCAAAGAGAAGCCACAGAATCTGACTGGAAAAAAATTCTGGCGGAATACCTGGGCAAATCCTGTGAGGTAACGATAAAAGAACCTATGGTAAATATAGATGTCATATACAGTACAAGAGGAATCTTAAGAGATATGGACGACGAATGGCTGGAGCTGGAGTGCGAGGAGAAGAAGGGAACGGTTGTAAGGATCATTCGTCTTGACCAGGTGAAAGGGGCAAAAGAGATAAGGTAAAAATGGGAGAGATGAATTTACCGATGAATAGGATTTGCATTTTTAAAGGATTTGTATTATAATACTTTCTGTGATTATTTGATATGCAGATGTAGTTCATCGGTAGAACACCAGCTTCCCAAGCTGGGGAGGCGGGTTCGACTCCCGTCATCTGCTTGGAAAGAGCCGAGAGCATTGAAAGATCAGTGCTTTCGGCTTTTTGTCTGCCGTTTCTGTCGGCAAAATCTGTTTTTCAATATTAAGAAAATCTTTCGGAATTTCCAACATAAGTATTAGGTTTTTTACGCTATGCTGGTGAGCATAGGAGGAGACCGTATGGAAAACGTAATAGAGGTAAGGAATCTATACAAGCTGTACCGGGTAGGTGACGAGGTTGTGCATGCCCTTGACGGCGTTAGTTTTGAGATCCCCAGGGGAGAGTTCTGTGCGATTGTGGGTACATCCGGATCAGGGAAATCCACACTTTTGAATATGCTGGCCGGTCTGGAAAAGCCAACGAAGGGGAAAATACGGATTGCAGGCCATCAGATCGAGGGTTTTAGCGAAGACCGGCTGGTGGCTTTTCGCCGGGAGCATGTGGGATTTATTTTTCAGGCCTTTCATTTGCTCGGGACAATGAATGCACTGGAAAATGTGGCATTGCCTTTAAGCTTCCGGGGCGTTCCGGTCAGGAAGCGGCTGGAGGTGGCAGACCGGATGCTGGATCTTGTGAAACTGTCAGGGCATAAAAAGCATCTGCCGAGTCAGATGTCCGGAGGACAGCAGCAGCGGGTGGGCGTGGCCAGAGCTCTTGCGGTGGATCCGGAGATTATTTTTGCTGATGAGCCTACGGGAAACCTGGATTCGCATACTTCCCGGGAAGTGATGGAGTTGATGCGGCAGGTGGTGTGCGAACAGAAGAAAACACTGGTAATGGTGACCCATGATAATGGGCTTGCGTCCTATGCGGACAGGGTGTTTCATATCAGTGACGGAAAGATCGTGAAAATTGAAGGGGGAAATGAAGTATGAAGAAAGTGGTGGGAAAAAGAAGAGGCGAGATCCTGATAAAATGCGCTCTGGCTGCTGCGGTCGGGCTTTTGCTGATCATGCTGGTGCAGTCCTTCCTGGAAAATCCGGCAGAAGTAAATGCGGCAGAACCAGAGATCACATTGTATTCCAAAGATAATAAGGTGCCGGTGTATCAGGCGGGGAAAGAAGAAACGTGGATCCTGGAAGTCACGAATCATACGGAGCAGGATATTCTGGGGGCACGGATTTTCCCGGAAATGGGAAACAGCAGCGAAGAATGGCCCTTTGTAACGGATTATCAGGATTACGGACAGACCATAGACCTGCCGGCGGGGCAGACGGTAGAGACTGCATTTTCCTTTACACAGAGGGAGAATGTTAAGACGGGCAGATATACGATTGCATTTTCTGTCAATGCAGAAGGCGAGACGCTGGCTCATCAGAAATTTTATGTCAACACGACTGCAAAGGAAGAATCCAGGCCAGCAGATGTGCCAGCAGAACAGAGAACCTCCCCTACATACACGGATGCAGGAGGATTCAGCAACGGGGATGCCATATACAGTGGCGGGGCTGGTTCAGGGGGAGCCGGAGCAGAGAGCGGCAGTTCAATCCCGCGGGTTATCGTAACAGGGTTTGATACGAATCCGGCAGAGGTTCGGGCAGGAGAGGATTTTACTCTGACGATCCATCTGAAAAATACATCCTCCAGGACAAGAGTTTCCAATATGCTCTTTGACCTGCAGGCGCCTTCAGAAGGGACAGAAGAGACACAGGCGCCGGCATTTCTTCCGGTGTCAGGCTCCAGTTCGGTTTTCCTTGACGGAATCGGAGCAGGACAGACGGCAGACATTTCGCTGCAGCTGAATACCAGGGCGGATCTTTTGCAGAAGCCATACAGCATGAATCTGACGATGAAATATGAAGACGGGAATGCACAGCAGATTGAAGCAGAGTCTCTGATCTCCGTTCCGGTCAGACAGGACGCCAGGTTTGAATTCAGTGAATTTGAACTGAGTCCGGAGAGCATTGCGGTAGGCGACGAGGCCAATGTGATGACCAATCTTTATAATCTGGGACGGACCAGGCTGTATAATGTAAAAGCAGTATTCGAAGGCCCGGCGGTTGAAACAGAAGAAGTATTTGTGGGCAACGTGGAGTCTGGAGCATCGGCAGCCATTGATGCGATGCTGGAGGGAAAACGAGCCACGAAAGGTCCGGAAAAAGTAACCATGAAGCTGATGTATGAGGATGAATCGGGAAATGTTTCTGAAACCACAAAGGAGCTGAAGCTGGAAGTGACAGAAGCAGAAGAGGATTTGGCAGCAGCGGTTCCAACGGAAGAAGAGACCGGTGCAGGGTTTCCAGTGATACCAGTTCTGATAGCAGCCGTAATTCTGGCGGGGGTGGTCACCGGGATCCTTTTGATCCGCAGGAAAAAGAGCCATACAATGGATGCAGAGGAGGCGTTGCTGGATGAACTGGAAAGATCTTCTGAGGATGAGCCTTAGTAATTTAAAGAGACGCAGGCTACGGACTTTTCTGACGGCTCTTGGCGTGCTGATCGGAACGGCCTCCATTGTGGTCATGATCTCTCTTGGACTTGGCCTTCAGCAGTCGCTGTACCGGGAAGTGGAGCAGTCCGGCGGCCTGACTATGATTCGCGTGAGCGGTGCAGATGCCGGAAGCTCTATGATGTATTCCGAAGCCTCTGAGGAGGTGGAAAAATATATAGACGATGAAGCGGTAGAATCCCTTGCGGATCTGAAGCATGTAGAACGGGCAGCGCCGGTCTATGAAATGACGGTGGTATTGCTGAAGGGCGGCTATGAGGGGCAGGTGCAGCTTCAGGCAATGCCGCCGGACAGTCTGGAAGCACTGAATATCCCGCTGGCCGGAGGAACCCTGCCTGCCAGTGGAAAGAATCAGATTGAACTTTTGTATGGAAATGGAATCCCGACGATGTTTTATGAACGAGGCAGCGGAGATGGGTATTATGATACGGGGATGCTGCCAGAGATCGACTTTATGAAAGATTCTCTGTTCCTGATACTGGATACAGAGGCTTATTTTCAGCAGCAGGAAGAAAACAGCAGCGGAAGCAGCCGGGAAGGCGTAGGGGAAAACGTAGAACAGGAAGAAAATTCCATAGCCCGGTCCCCAGTCCGCTCTGTGCAGAAGCATGTGGTGAGGGCAAGCGGGATGGTGGAAGGGAGCCCGGATGAGTACAATTCCTACTATTATTATGTATACTGCGATCTGGATACATTAAAACAGACATTAAAAAAAGAATTCTCCGGCCGTGTGATTCCGGGGCAGCCGACAACCAAATCCGGAAAGCCGTATCCGAAATTCTGTTATTCATATGCGCAGGTGAAGGTGGAGGACATAGAGTATGTGGATGAGGTGGCAAACGTGATCCGGAATATGGGATATAACGTGGAGACCAATGCCGAATACCTGGACAGTATGAAGGGGCAGTTCGCCATCGTCCAGGCGGTATTGGGCGGCATCGGCGCCGTGTCTTTGCTGGTTGCGGCCATTGGCATTGCCAACACTATGATGATGTCTATCTATGAGCGTACGAAAGAGATCGGCATTATCAAAGTGCTGGGCTGCAGTCTTAAGAATATCCGGCAGATGTTCCTGCTGGAAGCGGCGGCTATCGGCCTGATCGGAGGCGTGGCAGGGAATGTGCTGAGCCTTCTTTTGTCGGCGGCGATCAACTTTCTCACCGGTCACGGGGCCGCTATGGGATTTGATGGGAATATTTCATATATTCCAGGCTGGCTGATGCTGGCATCCATGGGATTTGCCATGCTGGTAGGCGTGGCGGCAGGTTATTTTCCGGCTTTGCGTGCGATGCGGTTAAGCCCGCTGGCAGCGATACGCGGCGAGTAGTCAAAAGGGGACGTACACTTTTTGCAAAGGTGTACGTCCCCTTTTGACAAATCCCCTGTCCCTTTTTGTATTTCTCCCTGTCCCCAATCATTCTTCAATGACCTGGATTTCCAGATAATCGAAATCAATAGAATCTACAAAGTGGTCCTGTGTGAATCTTGTTTTCGAATGACGCTGAAACTCCTGTATGGTGGAATCAAGCCAGATAGGTTTGCTCAGATCGAATTCGTAGCAGATTTCTTCCAGGGCATGAAAAATCTTGTGGGTCCGGGTATCGTCAGAATCGTCGCAGATCACGGTGTCCCGGATCATCCGATTGTCTTTGAATTCTTTTCCCCATAAACGGAACATATGGGCTCCCTCCTTTGCAAATGGGTTGTCTATTGCTAGTATAAAAAGTCTGGGATGTGATGTAAAGTCCTAAAAAAATTCTTTACTTATTCTGGCTCTTGTGCTAAACTTTTTCAGGTGACAAGACACATGTAATGACTAATAAGAATATATGTGTAAAGAGCTAACATGAAGCGTACAGCTGGTAAGGAGAAATGAGATGGAGAGAGTAAAAAAAGCATTGGACAAGTTTTTTATCGATGGATTAAGTGCCATGGCTCACGGGTTATTTGCAACCTTGATCATCGGAACGATCATTCAGCAGATCGGGACGCTGATCGGCGGCGGGGCAGGAGATATGATCTTTGTGCTTGGCAAGGTGGCGGCCTCCCTGACGGGAGCCGGTATTGGTACGGCAGTGGCTTATAAATTCAAAGAAGCACCCCTGGTAGTTGTATCCGCAGCTACAGCCGGGATGATCGGAGCCTTTGCCAGCAATCTGCTGGCGGGAACGGTGCTGACAGAGGGAAATATGGTCTATGCGGGGCCGGGAGAACCACTTGGGGCGTTTCTGGCAGCCTATGTGGGAATCTTTTTTGGACATATGGTTTCCGGGAAAACAAAAGTAGATATCCTGGTGACACCGCTTGTAGCCATCGGTACTGGCGGCGCTGCGGGGCTGATTCTTGGACCGCCGATTTCCGGATTCATGTCATGGCTTGGCTCTCTCATTAACTGGGGAACAGAGCAGCAGCCATTTCTGATGGGCGTGGTAGTGTCGGTACTGATGGGAATGATTCTGACACTGCCGATCAGCTCGGCGGCTCTTGGGATTATTCTGAACCTGTCCGGACTTGCGGCCGGGGCAGCAACGGTCGGCTGCTGCTGCAACATGGTGGGATTTGCGGTGGCCAGCTACCGGGAAAATAAAGTGGGAGGCCTGCTGGCTCAGGGGATCGGGACCTCTATGCTGCAGGTGCCAAACATTGTAAGAAGACCGGTAATCTGGCTCCCGGCCATTATTTCCAGTGCAATTCTGGGGCCGGTGGGCACCATGGTCTTTCATATGACCAGCAATGCAACAGGCTCCGGTATGGGAACAGCAGGGCTGGTAGGGCAGATTATGACCTGGCAGGTCATGACTCAGAGTGAATCGGCGGTAATGGTGCTGGTAAAAATCCTGCTTTTGCACTTTGTACTGCCGGCAGGGATCAGCCTTGGGGTTTCTGAGTTTATGAGGAAGAAAAACTGGATCCGTTTTGGTGATATGAAGCTGGAATTTTAAAACATGCTATACATTTTCCGCTTATCTGATTATAATAGACTACAGGATACGAAAGAAAGCGGGGAAATCATATGACAGGCACGGGAAAGATCCATATTTATTACGGAGACGGCAAAGGCAAGACAACTGCGGCTGTCGGACAGGTAGTCCGGGCGGCGGGCGCTGGGCTTCGGGTACTTGTGTTTCAGTTCCTGAAGGACAATGGGTCTAATGAGCGGAAAATCCTGGAACAGCTCCCGAACGTGACCTGTCTGCCGGGGCGGGAGCCGGTAAAATTTGTCAGCCGCATGAATGGGCCGGAAAAAGCGGAGCTTACCCATTATAATAACAAGGCGCTGGACGAGATTGTAAAATTTTGTTCGCCTTTCGATCTCTTATTATTGGACGAAGCGCTTTGTGCGGTAAATCTGAATGTATTGAGCGAGGAAAAACTGGCAAGCTTCCTCGAGCATAAGCCAAGAGGACTGGAGGTAATCCTGACAGGTCATGAAGCGTCAGACCGTCTGGTGACTATGGCGGATTATGTAACACTGATGACCAAAATCCATCATCCATACGAGGATGGGGTCTCGGCAAGGGAGGGCATTGAATTCTAATTTCTTAAATATATGTAAAATCCATGACACAGTTTTCCCGGATATGTTATACTATGTAACATATGGAGTATGCTCTTCGAGAAAGAGAGGAGAGAGGACCTTGAGTATGGAGAACGCCATCAAGAATTACGAAGATGTTGACAGCTGGAAGACGATCATGTTTCTGTATACTTCTGCTTTAAAAGAGGTTGGAACAAAGCTGGAGATCCTCAATGATGAGTTTCAGCATGTACACCAGTATAATCCCATAGAGCATATTAAAACCCGGGTGAAAACACCGGAAAGTATCGTGAAGAAACTCAGAAAATACGGATATGAGATTTCCATTGAAAACATGGTAAAATATGTCAATGACATTGCCGGCGTCCGGCTGATCTGTTCCTTTACATCGGATATTTACCAACTGGCTGAGATGATCGGAAATCAGAGTGACTTGAAGGTTTTGTCAATCAAGGATTATATCAAGAATCCAAAAGAAAGCGGATACAAGAGCTATCATATGCTGGTGTCCGTCCCGATTTATCTGTCAGACAGTGTGGTGGATACAAAAGTAGAGATTCAGATCAGGACAATTGCGATGGATTTCTGGGCCAGCCTGGAACACAAGATTTACTATAAGTTTGAAGGAAATGCACCGGATTATATCAGCAGGGACTTAAGAGAGTGTGCAGAAATGGTATCTTCCCTGGATGAAAAAATGCTGTCCCTGAATGAAGCGATCCAGAAATGTCTGGAAGATCAGGAGACAGAGAAGAAAAAAGCAAGAAAAAAGCATATCAGTCACGGTGAGCGACAAGCAGCAGGCGCCTGAGCGATAAGCCAGGCGCCTTTTTGCAGATGTACAGATGGGGACGTACACTTTTTGCAAAAGTGTACGTCCCCATCTGCAATATCGGGTGTCCCTAATCGTCAATCAGGGTGTCCCCGGATAAGGATATTTCAGATTAATATTGTAAAATTTGCTGTCAAATGCTAGAATGAGTGCGACTTGTAAAATATTTGACTATAAGCCCGAAGAGTACGGTGTATTTATAGAATATATGAGGAAAAGAGAAAGGGAAGGGATTTGACATGTGGAAAAAATTGGATGCGAAGCAGAAGGCGGGATTGACGCAGGCGGTCTATTCAGTGGTGGGAAGTCTTCTGTTTGCGCTGGGTGTAAACCTGATTATCGTGCCGATGAGCCTGTACAACGGGGGATTTATGGGTATTGCGCAGTTGATACGTACGTTTATCGTTGACTTTCTGCATGTACCGGTGCCGGCTGGCATGGACCTGGCAGGTATGATTTATTTTGTGATGAATATTCCTTTGTTTTACCTGGGATATCGTGTACTGGGAAGAGCATTTGCAGTGAAAACCCTGGTAACGGTAGCAATTCAGAGTATGTTTATGATGATAGTGCCGATACCGGCAGAGCCGATCATTGAGGATTATCTGACGGCCTGTATCATCGGGGGTATCGTAGCGGGAACCGGTACCGGACTTATCCTTCGCGGAAGAAGCTCCGGCGGCGGCCAGGATATCATCGGCCTTTGCTGTACCAAGAGATTTCCGAACTTCAGTGTTGGCAGGATTAATATCCTGATGAATTTTTTCGTCTATGCTATTTGTCTGTTCCTCTTTAATATTGAAATAGTCATCTATTCTCTGATCTATGCTACGGTGCTTTCAATAGCCATTGACCGGGTGCATATTCAGAACATCAATACCAGCGTGATGATTTTTACAAAAAAGCTGGGGATTTCAAAGGCGATCATGGAACAGATGGGACGCGGCGTTACGAATTGGGACGGAGAAGGAGCGTATACGAATAAAACATCTTACATTTTATTTGTGTTGATATCTAAATATGAAGTGGGACAGATCAAGCAGATTGTACATAGTATCGATCCGCATGCATTTATGATTTTTACAGAGGGCTGTTCGGTAGACGGCAACTTTGAGAAGCGGCTATAGCGCCCGGGACAGGGGCAAGTTCCAAAAGGGACAGGGGCAAATTAAAATGGGGACACCCTGAAACGCAAATGGGGACGTACACTTTACGCAAAAGTGTACGTCCCCATTTGCGATTTTACATAGATTTAACATTCGCCCTGTTTCAGATTTAACATTCCATCAGTATAGTATCCCTTGTGAAGAAGCTAACAAAAAATTCTGAAACAAAGGAGATTAAGAATTATGAAATTGAAAAAGTTTATTGCAGTTATGGCAGCAGTAGGAATGGTTGCAAGTCTTGCAGTAGGATGTGGCGGATCTTCCGAAGACACATCTGCTGAGGGAGGAGATGCAGCAGCAGAAGGAAGCAGCGACTGGGATTCTTCCATGGACATCACCATCGTATCCCGTGAGGATGGATCCGGAACCAGAGGAGCTTTCATTGAACTGTTCGGAATTGAAGAAGAAGTAGACGGCGAGAAGGTTGATATGACCACAGAAGAAGCACAGATTACAAACAGCACTTCTGTAATGCTTACTACAGTAGCTGGTGATGATTACGCAATCGGATATGTATCTCTTGGATCTCTGGATGACAGCGTAAAAGCTCTGAAGATTGACGGGGCAGAAGCTACAGCAGAGAATATCAAGAGCGGAGATTACAAAGTATCCCGTCCGTTCAACATAGCAACAAAAACAGATATGAACAACCCGACAGCAGAAGACTTTATCTCATTCATCATGAGCCAGGAAGGCCAGGATGTAGTAGCTGAAGAAGGTTATATTCCGCTTGATGGAGCAGAAGCATATGCAGGAGATGCTCCGGCAGGCAAGGTTGTAGTCGGCGGATCCTCTTCCGTATCTCCTGTTATGGAAAAGCTGATCGAGGCATATGCTGAGGTAAATCCGGATGCAGAGATCGAACTTCAGACAACAGACTCTACCACAGGTATGGAATCTGCAATCAGCGGTGCATATGACATCGGTATGGCTTCCAGAGAAGTAAAAGAAGATGAGCTTTCTGCAGGTCTTGAGGCACAGGTTATCGCAACTGATGGTATTGCAGTAGTCGTAAACAACAACAACCCGACAGATGAACTGACAAGCGATCAGGTAAAATCTATCTATACGGGCGAAGCTCTTACATGGGATGAGGTAGTAGAGTAATATGAAATCAAAAGCATGGACTGAAAAATTCATGCGGGGAGTGTTCTTCATTGCCGCCTGCGCTTCGGTGCTGGCGGTAGCTCTCATTTGTGTGTTCTTATTTGCAAATGGTATCCCCGCAATGTCAGAAATCGGATTCTTAGACTTCCTGACGGGAAAAATGTGGAAACCTAACAATGACATTTACGGAATTTTCCCGATGATCGTTGGAAGCCTTTATGTAACAGCCGGAGCAATCATTGTCGGTGTTCCGATCGGAATCCTGACTGCGGTATTCATGGCTTTTTATTGTCCGAAACAGATTTATAAACCACTAAAAACAGCGACAGAACTTCTTGCGGGAATCCCGTCAGTTGTATACGGTTTCTTCGGCCTGGTAGTGCTGGTGCCTATTATCCGTCAGCTGGGAAGAGACCTGGGATTCGGCGGAAACGGAAGCAGTATGCTGACAGCTTCTTTGCTTCTGGGTATGATGATCCTGCCAACCATTATCGGTCTTACAGAATCATCTCTCCGCGCAGTGCCGACCCAGTATTATGAAGGCGCCGTGGCATTGGGAGCAACTCACGAAAGAGCTATTTTCCGTGTAGTTCTTCCGGCGGCAAAATCCGGAACTATTGCGGCGATCGTTCTGGGTGTGGGACGTGCCATCGGAGAGACCATGGCGGTAATCATGGTAGCCGGAAACCAGGCAAGAATGCCGCAGGGTATTTTCCGCGGAATCCGTACATTAACAGCAAATATCGTTATTGAGATGGGATATGCGACAGACCTTCACAGGGAAGCTCTGATTGCCACCGGCGTGGTATTGTTTGTGTTTATCCTGATCATCAATTTCTGCGTAGCATTATTAAACAGGAGGGACAGCCGTGAGTAGTAAAAGCAGTAGCACACAAGCGAAAGGCGTCAATGAAGTGACCCTTGGGCAGAAGTTAAAAAGTTATACAAGAACTCCGGGATCCATGGTCGTCATGCTCCTGGTTATGCTGGCCGCAGTTATTACTTTTGCGGTGTTGATCTTTTTGATCGCATATATCCTGGTCAACGGTGTACCGTACCTTCAGCCGTCTTTGTTTTCGCTGGAATACTCCTCTGAGAATGCATCTTTGATGCCGGCATTGATTAATACGGTCATCATGACAGCACTGTCGCTTTTGATCGCGGTTCCGTTTGGAATCTTTTCCGCCATCTTTCTGGTGGAATACGCAAAACGCGGCAATAAATTCGTAGAAGTGATTCGTCTTACAACGGAGACACTGCAGGGAATTCCGTCCATCGTATACGGTCTGTTCGGAATGCTGTTCTTCGTTACCACCTGTGGGTGGGGCTTTTCCATCCTGGCAGGTGCGTTTACCCTGTCCATCATGGTGCTGCCGCTGATCATGCGGAGTACAGAGGAAGCATTAAAGGCTGTGCCGGATTCCTACCGGGAAGGAAGCTTCGGACTGGGAGCAGGAAAGCTCCGTACGGTATTCCGTATCGTACTGCCGTCAGCGGTTCCAGGTATCCTGGCCGGCGTCATCCTTGCCATCGGACGTATCGTCGGCGAGACAGCGGCGCTGATCTACACCGCCGGAACGGTTGCCGATATACCGAGCAGTGTATTCAGTTCCGGCCGTACCCTTGCGGTACACATGTATAACCTTGCAAGTGAAGGTCTGTACATGGATCAGGCATATGCAACCGCGGTCATCCTGCTGGTACTGGTGGTTGGCATTAATACGCTGTCCGGCGTAGTAGCGAAGAGATTAACGAAAGCGTAGAGAGGGATAACAATGTCAAAATTAAGCATTAAGAATCTGGATCTTTACTACAGCGATTTTAAAGCGCTCAAAGATGTAAATCTGGAGATCGAAGAACATAAAATCACAGCATTTATCGGGCCTTCCGGATGTGGAAAGTCCACACTGTTAAAATCCATCAACCGTATGAACGACCTGGTGGAAGGTTGCCGCATTGAGGGCGAGATCCTCCTTGACGGAAAAAATATTTTCAAAGATATTGATGTAAACGTATTAAGAAAAAGAGTGGGAATGGTGTTCCAGAAACCAAATCCGTTCCCGATGAGCATTTACGATAACATCGCATATGGTCCCAGGACCCATGGGATCCATTCCAAGGCGAAGCTGGATGATATCGTGGAAAAATCTCTGCGCGATGCGGCGATCTGGGATGAATGTAAAGACCGCCTGAAAAAAAGCGCTCTTGGCATGTCCGGCGGACAGCAGCAGAGACTGTGTATCGCCAGAGCCCTTGCAGTACAGCCGGAGGTTCTTCTGATGGATGAGCCCACCAGCGCCCTGGATCCGATTTCCACCTCTAAGATCGAAGACCTTGCGATGGAACTGAAAAAGGACTATACTATTGTCATGGTAACACATAACATGCAGCAGGCAGTCCGTGTTTCTGACAATACCGCATTTTTCCTGCTGGGTGAAGTCGTAGAGTACAATGATACGGAAAAACTATTCTCAATACCGTCAGACAAGAGAACAGAAGACTATATCACAGGGAGGTTCGGTTAAATTATGCGTAATAAATTTGATATGCAGCTTGGCATGCTGAATGAACAGCTGATCCATATGGGAGAATTGTGCGAACTGGCCATCAACCGCGCGACGAAGGCACTGCAGAACGGCAGCATTGAGGAAGCAAAAAATGTGATCGACGCAGATCAGGAAGTCGATCAGATGGAAAAGGATATTGAGCGTCTGTGCCTGAAACTGCTCCTGCAGCAGCAGCCGGTAGCAAGAGATCTAAGACAGATTTCCGCTGCTCTTAAGATGATCACGGATATGGAACGTATCGGTGACCAGGCCAGCGATATTGCAGAGATCATCATTTCCGAAAAGAAGTCTCAGGTAACGGATCTTAAGAAGATCGGAAGTATGTCAGAAGCAGCGGCAAAAATGGTCCGCGACAGTGTTACTTCCTATGTAAATAAGGATCTGGAGCTGTGCAGACGTGTGATGGAAGCAGATGATGCTGTAGACATCATGTTTGAAGAGACGAAAAAGGAACTGATCGATGCGATTGCAGACAACAAAGGTGATCAGGGAAAAGAAGCGATCGATCTGATCATGGTTGCCAAATATCTGGAGCGTATCGGAGACCATGCCACCAATATTGCAGAGTGGGTAGAGTTTTCGATCACTGGCATCCATAAAGACAGCCAGATTTAAATAATTAAGGAGATACAGCATGATATTTTGTGTAGAAGATGACAGCAACATCCGGGAACTCGTCGTATACACGCTTGAAACCACGGGCTTTAAAGCGCGTGGTTTTGAAGATGGAAGAGAATTCCTGGAAGCGCTGGCACTGGAAACCCCGGAGCTGGTGCTGATGGACATCATGCTTCCGGGTGATGACGGGCTGGAACTTTTGAAAAAATTAAAGGCGTCTCCCAAGACCCGGGAAATACCGGTGATCATGGTTACGGCCAAGGGTGCGGAATATGATAAAGTCAAAGGACTGGACCTGGGGGCGGATGATTATGTGACGAAGCCCTTTGGAATGATGGAGCTGGTCTCAAGGATCAAGGCGGTGCTCAGGCGTACCAGGAAAGATGCCCAGGAGCCTCAGGATATCATTGCAGTCGGCGAGATTGAGATCAACACAAAAAAACACGAAGTAACAGCGGCAGGAGAAGTGGTGAATCTGACATTGAAGGAATATGAACTTCTGAAGCGGCTGATGAAAAATCCGAATATTGTCATGACCAGAGACTGTCTCCTGGAAGATATCTGGGGTTATGACTTCGACGGAGAGACCCGTACCGTGGATGTACATGTCCGGACCCTGAGGCAGAAGCTCGGGCCCTGCGGCGAAAAGATTGAAACAGTCCGCGGCGTCGGATACAGGATGAGTGAGTAGGAGCACTGTGGATGAGGCTGAAAACAACGATTCAGAAAAATATGATCTTGATCATTGCGGCAACGCTGGTGATCGCCTATGCAATGACGACCTTTGTGGTATACCGGCAGACAGTGAGAGTCATGGAGGACGAGGTGCGCCAGGAAGCGGACTACATCTGTACAGCGATTGAGATATCCGGCCCTTCCTACCTGGAAGAAATGGATGCAGTCCGTGAAAACACCAGGGTTACCTGGATCACGGAGGACGGCGAGGTTCTGTATGACTCCGGACAGGATGAAGAGACGGAGATGGAGAATCACGCGGACCGCCCGGAAGTGAAGGAAGCGCTGGAAAACGGGCGGGGAAGTAATGTCAGGCGGTCGGATACCCTGAATGAGGAAATGTTTTACTATGCGGTCCAGCTCTCGGACGGAACGATCCTTCGGGTATCAAAGACCATGGATACGGCTTTCCGGACGGCGCTTAACGTTCTGCCCGGAATGGGTGTGATCGCCGTAGTGATGCTTCTGCTGGCGGCGGCCCTGTCCCGGAACCAGGTGGCGAAGATGATACGACCCATCAATGAGTTAGACTTAAATGTCCCTTTGGAAAATGAGATGTACGAGGAATTAACACCATTGCTGAAACGTATTGATGAACAAAACAAACAAAAAGATGCGATCGCGGATATGCGCAAAGAGTTTTCGGCCAATGTCTCCCATGAGCTGAAGACACCGCTGACCTCTATATCCGGTTATGCAGAGATCATGAAAAACGGCCTTGTAAAGCCGGAGGATATGAAGGTGTTCTCTGAACGCATTTATAATGAAGCAAGCCGGCTGATCACGCTGGTGGAAGATATTATCAAGCTTTCCAAGCTGGACGAGGGCGCGATCGAGGTGGAAAAAGAGGATGTGGATCTCTATGAGCTGACCAGGGAGATCGTAAGCCGTCTGGCGCCTCAGGCAGAAAGCCGGAATGTCCATTTAGAGGTTACTGGTGAAAATGTGATCTATCATGGCGTGCGGCAGATCCTGGATGAGATGATCTATAATATCTGTGAAAATGCAGTCAAATATAATAAGAAAGGTGGCTCGGTCAGTGTCTGGGTAGGAGCTACCCTGAAAGGAAAGAAAGTGATCGTCAGCGATACCGGAATCGGGATCCCCAAAGATCAGCAGGAACGGATCTTTGAGAGATTCTACCGGGTAGACAAAAGCCATTCAAAGGAGACCGGGGGAACCGGCCTTGGCCTTTCCATTGTAAAGCATGGAGCGATCATGCACAATGCCCAGATCCATGTGGAGAGCGAAGAAGGCAAAGGAACTAAGATGGAAATTACTTTTTAAGGAAAGAAGAATAGACAGAAGCGTACGCGCTGGAGAAGAATCTCAGGTGCGCACGCTTCTTTTTTTTCGTAAAAAAATGCGGACTTCCTGCTGGGAATTTAAGATTTATCTGATATACTACAAAGTTCATATGCCAAAAGATGAGGCGGAGCAGGTTATGAAAAACCACTTGTAGAGGCATAATATCACAAAGGAGGAAGCGCAGTATGACGAATACAACATTTTATTTTTCAGAGAAAGACATCAGAGAGTTCAGGTATTATCTGCAGGAGAGAGAAAATGCGCAGACAACAATGGAGAAGTACATCAGAGATGTGAGAAATTTTATGGAATACGTGGGAAAAGGCAGGAAGGTCGATAAAGAAAAGCTGCTCCAGTATAAACAGTGGCTGGTGGAGAATTACGCCATCAGCAGCGCAAATTCGATGATCGTGGCGCTGAACCAGTTTTTAATATTCAAGGGGCATGGCGGACTCAGGCTGAAACGTATACGGACACAGAGGAATGGTATGCTGAATGTGGATAAAACGCTTGAAAGGGAGGAATTTTTAAGACTTGTGCGGACGGCCCGCGGTCAGGGAAAAGAGCAGATTGCCATGATCATGGAAACCATGTGCGCCACCGGGATCCGGGTAAGCGAACTGAAATTTTTCCGTGTAGAAAACCTAAAAAGCGGAATAATCCGGGTATGGAACAAAGGCAAATACCGTATCGTGATCCTGCCGGAAGTTCTAAGAAAAAAGCTTCTGGCCTATGCAGGAAAACACAGGATCCGCTCCGGAATGATCTTCTGCACCAGGACCGGACGTGAAAAGAACCGTTCCAACATCTGGAGGGAAATGAAGAAAATCTCCGAGCTGGCCGGAGTCAGACTTGAAAAAGTATTTCCCCACAATCTGAGACATTTATTTGCCCGTACCTTTTATAAAATGACAAAAGATCTGATCAACCTGGCAGACATACTGGGTCACAGCAGTGTAGAGGTGACACGGATATATACGTCGGACAGTATTAATGAATGGCGAAGAAACCTGGACAGGATGGAGATCCTGGAAGAATAACAACATAATGTTAATTATGTTGTTGTATCAGGGCATAATTGTATAATTTTAATTGCAATTTATATCTAATATAGACAATGGCTTCCATAGCTGCCAGGATTTTCTCTACATATCGCGGCTAAATCTGCTTTACATCTGTTGACAATCATATTTTACTGATATAAACTATAGAAGGTAAAAAGAAAGATTCCTTTTAATAAAGAAGTTTTACTACATAATTAACATTTTGTTGTAAAGGGGAAATTGCTGTGGCTAAAGTATCAAGAAGAACAGCAGAAGACTTGACCGGCAGAAGATTCGGCCGGCTGACTGTGATCAGACAGCTTGAAAACCGCAACAATAGAACCAGGTGGCTGTGCAGATGTGACTGCGGCAACGAAAAGGATGTCGCGGCCAGAGATCTGAAGGCGGGGAAAGTCAAAAGCTGCGGCTGTCTCAGGCGTGAAGGAAACCGGAAGAAGATGGACATTTCCGGGCAGCACTTCGGGAGGCTGACCGCACTGTATCCTACCGACCGCCGTGATTCCCACGGTGTTGTGTACTGGGTATGCAGGTGTGACTGCGGCAATCAGACGGAGGTGCCGGCTTCCAATCTGGTAAACGGTACATGTAAAAGCTGCGGCTGTCTGAAAAAAGAGAATCAGGACAAGATCCAGGACCGTCTCCATCATATAGACGGGACCTGTGTGGAATTCCTGGAAAAGCGCAAAAAGAGAAAAGATAACAAAAGCGGTTTCCGGGGAGTATATCAGGGCAAGAATGGCAGATACAGAGTCAGCATCGGATTCCGCGGGAAGCGGATTTATCTGGGAATGTACGACGACTTTGAAAATGCCGTGGAAGCTAGGCTGGAAGCAGAAAAGAATATCTATGGAGAATTTCTGGAACTGTATCATGAATGGGAAAAGAAGTCCTCTGATGATCCCGAATGGGCAAGACGCCACCCCTTTTCTGTATCAGTGCCGGTGCCGAAGTAAACATGCAAGGAGGACAAGTGTTGGACAATTTCATAGATATGCATGTTCACATACTGCCAGGAGTAGACGACGGTGCAGAAGATATAAAAGAAATGGAAGAAATGCTGAAAATTGCATATAGCGAAGGCATCCGCTGTATCATAGCGACCCCCCACCACCATCCAAGACGCGGAAAAGAATCGCCGGAAGTGCTGAGGAAGAAGGCCGCTCTTTTGCGGAAGTCTGCCCATGAGATCGACGAACATTTCCGTATATATCTTGGAACGGAAATTTTTTTTGGGCAGGATGTGCTGGAGAAGCTGAAGGAGGGACAGATCCTTACCATGAACCGGCGCAATTACGTGCTGGTAGAGTTCTCTCCGTCTGAACCGTTTTCCTATATCAAGCAGAGCCTGCAGCAGCTTATGATGGCGGGGTACGAAGTGATCCTGGCGCACGCGGAACGGTACAGGTGCTTGACCGAGGAACCGGAGCTGGCGGAACAGCTGGGAGACATGGGGATCCTGCTCCAGATCAATGCCGGAAGCATTACCGGGGACGGCGGCAGAAGGATCCGGAAATTCATCAGGTATCTGATGGACGAAGATCTGGTCTTCTGCGTGGGAACCGACGCCCACAGTGCCAGGAGCCGGGCGCCGCGGATGAAAAAGGCTGCGGAGTACGTAAAGAAAAAGTACGGCGAGGAATATGTAAGGAAAATATTCTATGAAAATGCCAAGATGATGCTGAGGAAGGAAAAGAAATAAGATGAATCAAGAACGACTGATGAATCAGGAAATTGACAATGAAGAAATTACCATAGATCTGACAGAGCTTTTCATGGCACTTTGGTCCAGGCTCCATATCATACTGATGACAGGAGTGCTGGGGGCGCTGATCGCCTTTGTGGGCACCAATCTTCTGGTGACGCCTATGTATACCTCGGAGACCAAGGTCTATGTACTGACCCGCTCCGACAGCACGGCAGGCATCACCTACAATGATCTGCAGATGGGAACACAGCTGACGCAGGACTATATGCAGCTGGTGACAAGCCGTCCGGTGCTGGAGCAGGTGATCGCAGTCCTGAACCTGGATATGGAACCCGGTCAGTTAAAAGACATGATATCGGTGGAGACGCCGGAGGGGACCCGTATCTTAAGTATCCGCGTCCAGAGCGAAGATCCCAAACAGGCCAAAGAAATCGCCGATGCGGTGAGAGACTCTGTCAGTATCCAGATCACGGAGATTATGGACGCCGATGCGGTCAACACGGTGGAGGAGGGGAACCTTCCTTCCAGCCCCTCATCGCCCAGCATCCCCAGGAACATTGCCATTGGCGCCCTTTTGGGTCTGATCCTTGCCATGGGTGTGATCACTCTGATCTTTATCCTGGACGACACGATCAAGACACCGGACGATGTGGAGCATTATCTGGGCTTAAATACCCTGACGTCCATTCCGATCAGCGAGGGAATGAAAAAGGGGAAAAAGGTAAAGAAACTTCCGGAAAAGCAGATGATGCGGAACATGAAGCGATAAGAGAAGTTGGATAAAGGAGATACATAGATGCAGGAGATTACATTAAAAAATCTGGCAAAAGATTACCGGAGTAATGAAGCCTATAAGACTCTCCGGACGAATATTGAATTTTCGGGATCAGATAAACAGGTGATCGTGTTTACCAGCTGTACGCCGAACGAAGGAAAGAGTACCGTATCCCTTGCCCTGGCGGCCTCCCTGGCGGAAGGGGAGAAGCGGGTGCTGTTCATTGATGCGGATCTCCGGAAATCGGTAATGATGGGACGCCATAAGATTATCGGGGAACTGAATGGCTTAAGCCATTTCCTTTCCGGCCAGGTGGAATTAAAGGACGTGATCTGTAAAACCCAGACCCAGGGATTGTCCGTAGTCCTGGCAGGCGTGGTGCCGCCAAACCCGGCGGAGCTTCTGGGAAATCACCGGTTTGAGGCTATGCTGGACGGGGCGAGAAAAGCCTATGATTATGTGATCATCGATGCGCCGCCTCTTGGCAGTGTTATCGACGCGGCCATCGTTGCAAGACACTGCGATGCTTCTGTCCTGGTGGTGGCAGCGTCCACCATCAGCTATAAATTTGCCCGGACGGTCAAAGAGCAGCTGGAGAAAGCGGGCTGCCCCATCCTGGGTGTGGTGCTGAATAAGGTAGACATGAAGCAGAACAAATATTACGGGAAATATTATGGAAAATACTACGGATCATACGGGGAGAAGTAGAAGATGAAACAGCGTTTGGTAATGCTGGCTCTGGTGGCGGGCTGCATCGTACTGGCAGTGGCCGGTGCGCTGGTCTGTCTCGGACAGGACCGGAAGGCGCCGGAGATTACAGTGGAAGATACGGAAATCAGTTATACAGAAGGCGGAGACTATGAGGAACTGCTGGAAGGCGTAACTGCAGAGGATAACATAGACGGCGACCTGACAGACCAGGTATTCGTAGATAAGATCATCCAGACCGGGGAAGATACCGGGATCGTCTACTATGGCGTCATGGATAAGCATCACAACGTAGGGACGGCCAGACGGACCATCACGTATCATCTGTCAGAAGACGGCGATGAGGCCGTGACAGAACAGACAGAGGAAGCGGAAGGCGAAGAGGAAGAGGCTGCCGGCCAGGAGCAGGCAGTGCAGACAGAGCCAAAGGAAGAGGAGACGCTTCAGCCTGACGGGGCCCGCCCTGCACTGGCTCTGACATCGACAGAAACCACGATCGCCGTGGGGACAGCCTTTGATCCCATGAGTGTAGTCAAGGACGCCGTGGACGATGTAGATACCAAAGACTCTCTGTATCAGAGGATCAGCGCCAACGGAACCTATGATACCAACGTGCCAGGAACCTATACGATCCAGTATTTCGTGACAGACAGCTCGGGAAACACTTCGGATCCCCAGAATTTTACATTGAAGGTACAGTAGACAGGAAACGACTGAACGTACCTTGTAGAGGAGATTAGAGATGGAACATCATCATAAACGGAAAAGGAACAAAAATATGGCCGGAAAGCTGATCACGATCCTGCAGCTGATCCTGTCCGCGGGACTGCTGATCCTTGTCTGGAACAGCGGCATGGTCCCGGGACTGTATCTGGCGCTTCTGGGCGGAGGCCTGCTGCTTTTATTCGCAGTCACCTTCTGCCTGCAGTATGTGAAAAGCAAGGCCAAATTTGCAGGCATGATTATAAGCATCCTGATCAGTATCGGACTGGCGGTGGGAATTGTCTACTTCCTGCGGATCCAGCAGACTATGGCGGATGTGGGAGGCGCCACCTATAAGACCGACAACATGATCGTGGTAGTCAAGGCCAGTGATCCGGCAGAAAGCATCCTGGATGCGGCAAACTACCGCTTCGGATATCAGACCAGCGTGGATCAGGAGAATAACGACAAAATGCTGGACGACGTCCAGACGGTGGCGGGCAGGGAGTTAAAACTCAGCGAGTACGACACGGTGACAGACCTGGCGAACGGCCTGCTGTCCGGCCAGATTGAGGCAGCCATCTACAACGAGGCCTTTGACGGCATCATCGAGGAGAGTATTGAAGACTATAAAGATCAGGTGAAGATCCTGTACCAGTACGGTATCGAGACGGAGATCCAGCAGGAAGACACCAATGTGGAAGCGCCGTTCAACGTATATATCAGCGGTATCGACGTATCCGGACCGATCACCACCAACAGCCGGAGTGACGTGAACATCATCATGACGGTGAACCCGAATACCAAGAAGATCCTGTTGACCACCACGCCAAGAGACTATTACGTGACGATCCCGAATATTTCCGGAGAACAAAGGGACAAGCTGACCCATGCGGGAATCTACGGGGTGGACGCCTCCATGGCGACATTAGAGCAGCTTTATGGCATTGATATCAGCTACTATGCGAGAGTCAACTTCACATCCCTGATCACTATCGTGGACGCGCTGGGCGGCGTGGATGTGAATTCGGAATATGCATTCAGCGCCGGCGGCTATGACTTTGTCCAGGGGACCAATCATCTGGACGGAAAAGCTGCACTGGCCTTTTCAAGAGAACGCTACAGCTTCGAGAGCGGAGACAACCAGAGAGGCAAGAACCAGGAGGCAGTGCTGACGGCTATTCTGCAAAAAGCCATGTCTCCGGCTATCCTGACCAGCGCAAATCAGATTCTTTCGGAGGTCAGCGACTGTGTGGAGACCAATATGACCCAGGACGAGATGGCCAAATTTATCAATATGCAGCTGTCTGACGGGGCAGGCTGGACGATAGTATCTACAGCAGCCACCGGTACGGGAGACAACCAGGCATGCTTCTCGTCGGGATCACAGCTTCTCTATGTGATGTGGCCGGATGAGGCCATCGTGGGGGATATCTCCAGACGGATGGATCAGGTCTTAAGCGGCAATTAAGATGCAAAGTTATGAGGGAAAAGAGGAAATGGTATGGGATACATAGGATGGGCGCTGGCAAGCGCTGCAGTCGTTAACCCGGAACGGGCGGTTATTGCGGCCGGCGGTGCAGTTGCTGCAGGGCTGGTGATCTTTTTTATAAGAAATAAAAGAAATATCGCAGAGAGGCTTAAGAAACATCATGGATAAGTGGATTCGAAATCCGGGGTGGACCTGGGTGCAGAAAGCGTTTCTGATTGCTTTTCTGGATGGGCTGATTATACTGGCAGCCTACCTGATGGCGCTGCTCCTGCGGTTTGACTTCATATTCTCCCGGATTCCCAGAGAATATGTGGAAGGATATATCTGGTCCATGCCCTACTGGATCGCCATTACGATCGTAGTGTTTTACGGGTGCCGCCTGTATCACAGCGTCTGGCGTCTGGCCAGTATTTCAGAACTGCAGATGAGCATTGTTGCTTATATCATTTTAATACCGGCCTATACGTTTGGAACGCTTTTTATGAAGCTTCATATGCCCAGATCTTATTACTTCATGGGATATGTCCTGTCATTTCTGCTGACTACGGGATTAAGGTTTTCCTTCCGGTTCCTTCGCTTTTATGTAAGGAAGCGGGAAGGCGAAGATGAAGGGCAGGACCGGATCATGGTGATCGGCGGCGGATCGGCAGGGCAGGCGGTCATTAAGGAACTGACTGGCAGCCGCGGCAATCCGGCCAGAGTATGCTGTGTCATCGATGACAACCCAAACAAATGGGGCCGGATGCTGGAGGGCATCCCGATCGTGGGAGACAGGAATGACATTCTGGAAGCTGTAGAAAAATACAGAATCAACCGGATCATCTATGCGATCCCGGCGACCACCGGCAAGAACCGGAAAGACATCCTGAATATCTGTAAGGAAACCAGCTGCAGGCTTCAGACCGTGCCCAGCGTGGCGCAGCTGGTGAATGGAGAGGTCAAGGTGACCAGGCTTCGGGATGTGGAGATCACCGACCTTCTGGGACGTGCCCAGGTGAAGGTCAACAATCAGGAAATATTTGATGTGCTGAGGGATAAGGTGGTCATGGTGACCGGCGGCGGAGGATCTATCGGAAGTGAACTGTGCCGTCAGATCGCCGGTGCAGGCCCGCGGATACTGATTATTTTCGATATATACGAAAATAATGCCTATGCGATTCAGCAGGAATTAAGGAAAAAATATCCGGGACTTCACCTGGAAACGCTGATCGGTTCTGTAAGGAACACCAACCGGGTTAACAGCATTATCGAGAAGTACCGGCCGGACGTTATCTACCATGCGGCAGCCCACAAGCATGTGCCGCTGATGGAAGACAGCCCTAATGAGGCAATCAAGAACAATGTAGAGGGTACGTATAAAGTGGCCCGGTCCGCTGCAAAATATGGGGTGAAAAAGTTTGTGCTGATCTCTACAGACAAGGCGGTGAACCCCACCAACATCATGGGGGCCTCCAAACGACTGTGTGAAATGGTAGTACAGATGATGAACCGGCAGTCGCCGGGGACAGACTTCGTGGCGGTCCGGTTCGGAAACGTGCTGGGCAGCAACGGCAGCGTGATCCCGCTTTTTAAGAAGCAGATCGCGGAGGGCGGTCCGGTGACGGTGACGGATAAGAATATCATCCGCTACTTCATGACCATCCCGGAGGCGGTGTCTCTGGTCCTGCAGGCTTCCTACTATGCCAAGGGCGGAGAGATCTTTGTGCTGGATATGGGAGAGCCGGTCAAGATCGACGATATGGCGAGAAACCTGATCCGCCTGTCCGGTTACATACCGGACGTAGACATTCCCATCGTCTACACCGGACTGCGTCCGGGTGAGAAGCTTTATGAAGAACTCCTGATGGATGAAGAGGGAATGCAGGAGACGGACAATGAACTGATCTTTATCGGCCATCCAATCGAGATGGATGATGAAGATTTTCGGAAAAAGCTGGAACTGCTAGACAAGGAAAGCAGAAAAGAGTCCGGCAGGATCAAGGAGATCGTGGCCGAGATCGTGCCCACGTATCATCCGGATCTGGCACATTAGGCAACCTGGAATAAATCTACCCTGCCTCCAATCGTCGCTTTGCCGCGTTGGAGGCGGGGAATGTGTGTTTCTGGAGAAGATATGAGGGATTGATCCGGAAAATAGAGCGTCACAAGCGGGAGAACTGGTTGGAGATTGTGACGGAGAAGTAAAAGGAAACAGGGAGAGAAGGAATATCTATGAACATACCATTTTCACCGCCGGATATGACGGAAGCAGAAGTACAGGGGGCGGCAGATGCCATCCGCTCCGGATGGATCACGACAGGCCCGAAGACAAAAGAATTAGAACATAAAATTGCAGAATACTGTCAGGTCAACAGAGCGGTCTGCCTGAATTCTCAGACAGCCTGCGCCGAGATGGCGCTGCGTCTCCTTGGCATTGGCGCAGAGAATGGCGGAAGCGCAGAAGATGAGGTGATCGTTCCGGCTTATACCTATACGGCATCCGCATCCGTCGTATGTCATGTGGGCGCCAGGCTGGTGCTGGTTGATTCTCAGAAAGAATCGCTGGAGATGGATTATGAGGCGCTGGAGAATGCCATTAGCGAAAACACGAAAGCAATCATTCCTGTGGATCTCGGAGGCGTTCCGTGTGATTATGACCGGATCTTTTCTATCGCAGAGCAGAAAAAGCATCTGTTTAAGGCTTCCAACGATATCCAGAAAACAATTGGAAGGGCTGCAATCTGTACAGACGCGGCTCATGCATTCGGAGCGAAACGGCATGGCAGAATGGTGGGGAGCATCGCAGATATGTCAAGTTTCTCATTCCATGCTGTAAAAAATCTGACCACCGCTGAGGGCGGCGCTCTGACCTGGAATATTCCGGGAATCGATGATGAAGAACTGTATCATCAGGCACAGCTTTTTAGTCTCCATGGTCAGTCCAAAGATGCGCTGGCGAAGACACAGCTTGGCGCATGGGAATACGATATCGTGGGCCCCTGGTATAAGTGTAATATGACGGATATTATGGCCGGGATCGGTCTGGTGCAGCTTACCAGATATGAAGAAATGCTGGAGAGACGGAAGGAGATCATCGGAAAATATGATGCTGCTTTCAAGCCGTTGGGCATACAGGTATTGCAGCACTATACCGATGAGCATCAGTCTTCCGGACATCTGTATCTGACCAGGATCCCTGGGATCAGTCTGGAACAGCGGCAGGAGATCATCGTGAAGATGGCGGAAGCGGGTATTGCTACAAATGTTCATTATAAGCCCCTTCCAATGATGACGGCGTATAAGAAGCTGGGATTCGATATTAAAGATTACCCGAATGCGTATAGGCAGTTTGAGAATGAGATCACGCTGCCGTTACATACAAGACTGACGGATGAGGAAGTGGAGTATGTGATTGAGAAGTACTGTGAGATTGTGAAAGAGTATGTCTGAATGCGGTCTGACAGGGAGGAGTAACTGATGGCATTGAGGAAATGGGAAGACCTTCCACGGTTTATGCAGTGCGAGGAAGTAAAAGAATACTACGATATTCTTGCAAAGAAGAAACTGAGTTTAAAGTTAAAAAGAGTTTTTGATGTTGTCGCAGGAGCCGGTATACTGATAGTTACAGCAATACCGATGTTAATTATCAGTATAAAAATCGCTACAGAATCTTCGGGTGGAGTGTTATATAGGCAGGAACGTATCACCAGATATGGGAAAAAATTTCGAATACATAAATTCCGGACTATGGTCGCGAATGCTGATAAGATAGGTTCTGCTGTGACGATATCCGGTGACAGCCGTATAACACCAACAGGCGCTTTTCTTAGAAAGTATCGTTTGGATGAACTGCCGCAGGTGTTTGATGTGTTAGCAGGTAATATGAGTTTCGTGGGTACAAGGCCGGAAGCAACTAAATATGTCAAAAAATATACGAAAGAGATGAGAGCAACATTATTAATGCCGGCAGGCATTACGTCAGAGGCCAGTATCCGGTATAAGGATGAAGCGGAATTGTTAGATGCTGCAGATGATGTAGATAAGGTATATGTGGAAAAGGTGCTTCCGGAAAAGATGAAATATAACCTTGAGAGTATACGAAAGTTTAGTCTGTGGCGAGAACTTATGACAATGATAAAAACTGTGCTGGCAGTTATCAGGTAAGGGTGTGGGATGATGATTTCTATTAGAAAATTAGACAATGCGGATGATAAGTATATAACTACACTTTCCAAACTGCATATGACAGCCTTTCCGAACTTTTTTCTGACACAGCTTGGCCTGCCTTTCTTAAAGACTTTATATAGAGGATATATGGAAGATGAAAACTCCGGAATTCTGGTAGCTGAAATAAATGGGAGGCTTGCAGGATTCATTGCATATTCCAATGAGTATTCAAAATTCTATAAAGGACTCTTAAAAAGACATTTGGTCCGATTTGCTGCCTGCTCCCTGCTGGCAGTTATTCGGCATCCCTCTTTTTGTAAGAGATTGTTGGGAGCGTTTAGGAAGAGTGACGAAGTGAAAAAAGAAGATGCTTACGTGGAGTTGGCTTCAATCTGTGTACATCCGAAAGCCAGCGGCAAGGGGATTGGATCCAGATTGATAGATAAATTGAAAGATATTACAGACTTCACGGCTTATAAATACATTAATCTTGAAACGGATGCTTGTGATAATGATGCTGTGAATAACTTTTATCTGAGAAATGGTTTTCAGTTGGCACGAAACTATGTGACAGCTGAGGGAAGAAAGATGAATGAGTATAGATATTATGGGGAACAGCAATGAATCTATTATTTTTAGATGCTTATTTCGAACCAGAGACAATTGCATACACACATCTTGAGAAAGATCTGCTGGAGGGACTGGTCAGGGAAAACAGCAGGATACAGATCATCTGTCCTATGCCTACGAGAGGAATAAATGAGCAGATTCGACGAGAGTATAAAAGGCGAAAGCGTGAAACGCTATATAGCAGAAGGGTTAAAGTCAAAAGGTTCTGGGCACCGCAGGAAGGCAAAAATCCGATTATAAGAGCGTTCAGATATTTTTGGTGTAATTTAAGGACATATCAAATTGCATCAAAAGCAACAAATATTGATATGGTTTTTTCTAATAGCACGCCTCCGACACAGGGAATGTTAAGTGCAATGACAGCAAAGAAACTGTCAAGGAAATATAAGAAAAAAGTTCCGTTTATCTATAACTTGCAGGATATTTTTCCGGATTCTCTTGTGAATACAGGAATGACGAGTGAGGGAAGCCTGCTATGGAAGATTGGACGGAAGATAGAGAATTATACATATAAAAATGCTGACAAGATTATCGTAATCAGTGAAGGCTTCAAACGTAACATTATGAAAAAAGGTGTGAAGGCAGATAAGATAGAAGTTATTTCAAATTGGATAGATTTAGATTATGTACATCCTGTAAGTCGTAATGAAAATAAGCTAATTAAGGAGTTTTCGATAAATCCGGACAAGTTCCTTGTTGTGTATGCGGGTAATTTTGGTGCAGCACAGGGAGCAGATATTGTTCTTAAAGCGGCAGAAAAATTAAAGGATATATCAGATATTCAGTTCGTGATCTTTGGTGGTGGTGCATATTTCGAGGACGCAAAAAGAGAAGCCAGAGAATTAGATAATGTATTTATACATGAATTAATGCCGCCGGACAGAATATCAGAGGTGTATAGCCTTGGGGATGTTGCTTTGATCACCTGCAAGCCAAGGACAGGAAATGCCGGTATGCCAAGTAAGACATGGAGCATTATGGCTTGTAACACTCCAATTATTGCTTCGTTTGATACAGACAGTAATCTGGCAGATGTAATTAGAAATTATGGGGCAGGAGAATGTATAGAACCAGGAGCTGTAGATGATTTAGCGAAAGAAATACGAAAATATTATCTAGAATGGAAAAACGGAGAACAGAAATTATTGAATTTGAGAGAATGCGTCCGCTTGAATGCTTCAAAAGAGATTTGTGTAGAGCGATATATCAATGTGTTAAGTAGCATGAAGTTGCGCTTCAAAAAATAATTTGTGTAAATAATAAAAGTGAAGAAAGGTGAAATATCTTTGAAAATTCTTATTCTGGGCTTTTCTAAAATTAAATATATGCCATATATAAAATTTTATCTGCGCTGACACATTCCGCGTCCAGTTCGCGCACTTTTGCAAGTGCGGATGCGAGAAACATCTCCTTGAACATGTCCAGGCTGTTATTGCTTGCCGCCCCGTCTGTACCGATGGCCACATTGATGCCCTCCTTTACAAACCGTTTCAGCGGTGCCATCCCGCTGGCCAGCTTCATATTGGAGGCAGGACAGGTGACAGCTGTCAGATTCCGTTTCTTAAATATCTCAAAATCTTTGTCGTCAAAGTAGACACAGTGACATCCGCCTCCGCCGAAATCATACATCCCGATCTTATCCATCAGCTGCGTCGGTGTCATGCCATGACGGTCAAGGCATTCTTTTACTTCCAGAGAGGTCTCCGCATTGTGCAGATAAACCGGAGACCGGAATTTGTGTGCC